>Ga0172381_10000214_pt1 | contig 71332 bp, 79 predicted proteins | sample Leawel6488metaG_FD_119754 | JGI IMG/M metagenome (GOLD analysis project Ga0172381, IMG submission 119754) | Leachate microbial communities from a municipal landfill in Southern Ontario, Canada - Leachate well 64-88 metaG | ecosystem: Engineered > Solid waste > Landfill > Unclassified | place... | reverse complement strand
GCACCCATAACAATCTAGCGAAATCCTACGAGCGTAAGCGAAGTAGGATAGGGCACCCATAACAATCTAGCGAAATCCTACGAGCGTAAGCGAAGTAGGATAGGGCACCCATAACAATCTAGCAGGCTCCTGCCGAGTTTACGAGGCAATATCCTACCCCAAATACACCTCTATTATATTAAGTTTCTCTTTAGGAAGGCTGACGATTACTTCGCGAGTAAAAATTACATAGCGGGATTTATCAATAGAAAGGTCTTCTGAATTAAGCAAAACTTTAGAAATCCGATATTTACCCGCTTCCAGGCGCTTAGGATTTATAAAAACAACCTTCAATTCCCTTCCCGCAAATACCCGGCTGACACTTATTTCATGCCCAGGTTTAAATTGTTCACTCGACAACTTAGGTTCAATAAGTAAATCCCCATCCTGCCCCTTGACCCCAAATGCCTGGGTAAGCAAAGTAAGCACAAACCAGCTGGCTGAACCGGTGAGATAAGGATACATCCCCTGGCCGGTGAGATCAAAATATTCCGGCAGGCAAGGATAAATCCTGCTTTTTTCTGTATTAACCGCCATCCTATATAATGAACTTAAAGCTGTCCAGCCTTCTTGAGCATAACCTTGCTTATACAAAGCATAAGCAAACATTACTACCATATGGCTAAACACTGCGCCGTTTTCTTTGTTTCCATAAGCAAAAGAGAATGCCCGGCCAAAATTAAGCTGTTCTTTTTTAAAATCAGTATTCAAACGGATACCGCCAACGGACTTATCGTATAAGTAACGATAGACATTGGGCAAGATCTTCCCGATTTGATCAGCATTCGCTACTCCGCTCATAATCGGGAATGTTTGAGAGGTCAAAGTCATTCGTAAGAGATTACCAACTTTACCATCTACTCTATTTTTACAATTATCATAATAACCATTAAAAAATCCCTGGCTCAACCATTCTTTTTCCCGAATGTGTTTTTTCATCCAGAATGATTTTTTATTTAATGAGCCCCTCAGCGCAGCAATATTTATCCGGGATTTTTTACCAGAAACATGTTTTTCGGTTTTAGAAAAATAGTTCGCAAGAACTTTATGTTTTCGGGCAATATCTGAATAATTAAAATCAACGAGTAAAACTTTTAATTCTTCCGCTAGCTCTAAATAGGGCTTTCCTGTCTTTAGCAGCAGGTCCGACAAAGTTAGAAGATTCTGCGCGTACATTGAAGAAAATGCCACGCTTTCTCCATACTCTTTAGCCATATCCAATCCATCATTCCAATCTGCACCTTCCAACCGCACATGGTTATGGCTGCCAACATTAAAAAACTGAACCAAGTTCTGCACAAGTAAATGTTCCAGGATTGTTCCTTGATAGATTTTCCCGGATTTTGTTTTAAGTTTATTCCCGCTAGAGGCACTCCAATTGTGATCAATATCTTTGGCGCGGTTTAACTGATGATTCCTGAAGTATCCAGCCTGCTCAAATAAAATATCTAAATCACCGGTTTCATGGATATACAAATCCAAAGTAATCAAAGGCCAAACACCGTGATCCATCCACACCCGGCTGATATTATTACGGTCCGCGATAAATTCACCGGGCTTACTACCGATAATCGTCGCGTTTGACCCGTCAATCTTCACCCCGCAGAAATTATTGACCAAAAGCCCACGCACAGCTTGCGGATCATTTAAAATAAGCCCTAAGCAATCCTGCCAAAGATCGCGCCACCCTCTGCCGCCTTTACCATAATCAAAATCCGGAAGAAATGAGCAACCAAATATTTTTCTTAAAACCGGCTGGATATTGACCCAACGCAGCCAATTATCAAAATGTTCATTACCACTAGAAACATCCAGTGTGTGAGATTTTTCCTGCCAAAGTTTTTTAGTTTTCTCAAAGATTGCATTTACTTTTTCCAGGCTGTTAAATTTATTCATCAAAGAGCTTAAGTTACAACCCTGCTCAGTTATGCCCATAATAATTATATATGTTGCTTGGGCAGAAGCAGACAAGATAATTGGCGAAAAACGCATTGCAGCCATTGGCTCTTTACCCTGAATTGGCGCCTTAGAAGGGAGCTTATTTTCAAAAACTGCCTCGGGAGCTTCAAAATCACCGGTTTCCCCGCAAAAAGAAGCTTGAGTTGGATAAATATACTGCGCCGGCCTGGCCGAGCTATCACAAGCAGCTGCAAAATAAACTGTATTATTTTGGTGATGCCCAGCTTCATCAAAAAGCAAAGTCGGTTTAATTTTAAAGCCGTACTTCTCTTTAGTTATTCTGGTTAAAAGCGAAGTTACATGACGGTGATCGCGTAAATTATCTGCGCTGCGGGCATATAACGGTATGGCCGCATAAGGAATAAAGCTTATTTTTTTCTTAGTCAGATTAGTAATGGTAACCTGCATAATTTCTAACCCATCATCACCCGCAGGCACAAAAGAAAGGATTTCAGATTGCAAACCTATTTTTTTATTTTTTCGGCTGATTCTCTGCCAAAGCTGGCCGGCTTCCAAGGTGAATTCATCCTGACAGATCTGTTTGAGATTTTTAGAGACTCCGGCAGCTGACCAAATATTATCTTTATTGACATAAACCCAAAAATTTCTAGAAACCCTGGAAAGAGACAGGTCAACGCGAGTTGCCGGAGGAAGCAAAAAACTACTTTGTCCGCTTTTTATGTCCCCATGCAAATCGGGGGAAATAGACGACATTACCAACTCATTACAAAGCGGCAAGTGCAAGGAAGCTATCTTATTCGCAGAAAAAGATTTAAAACTACCGGCATTATCAATAAAATTATATAAATTATTTCGCATAAAAATTTAAGTTTTCAGGAAGTTCCTAAAATTTCCCAAGGGGATTTAAAATAGGCTGCGATTAAAAACGTAAAATACTTAATTCTCCCCTTTAGAAGCTTTTCCTAATGCTTCAATAAAAACAGGGTTGAACTTAAGCCCCAAAGATTCTGCCTTATGAACATCTTGCCAGGATTTTTCATAGTCTTTTCTATGAAAATAAGCAATAGCTCTATTATAATAGGCACCGGAATAGTTAGGATTAGTTTCAATTGCTTTACTAAATACAGCGATAGCACTATCCACTTCTACAACATCAATTACTTTGGGTTTTTCGATCGTCTGGCAATTTTTATTTTCCTTAGTTACCGTAGCACAACCAATTAATCCTAAACATAAAAACACAATAATAGTTTTCATCTTATCTCCTTTCGCATTATTATATCTCAATCGGCATCGAAAACAACAAATAATCCGTAATCCGTTTCTCCCTGGTCCTGCCTTAATAAATACTTGAGACTTTTAGTTTATCTCTCCTTAAGTGTTTTAATCGCCCAGAAAATAAAACGTATAAAAGCAATAATCGGATAACTAAATATAGCTATATTTAAACCAAGGCTCATCATACTAGTGTATGGAGTAAAACCAACAAGAGAATATTTCATATTATGTATAACTTTAAATTTAGCTCCTTGGTTCTGGATTAAATAAACATTGTTTAAATGCCTGCTTATAAAATATACCGACAGCCCTAAAATTACGGCACCCAATAAAATCAAACCCTCTTTGGCTATAATTTTCCTAATGTTCACCCGTTGCTCCTGCCTACTTACAAACAAATGTTTCCATAATTTTCTTTATACCTATAACGCTGATTATATCTCTAAAATAACCAAAAAACAATAAAAACCCCGCAACTTAATCTAGTTGCGGGGTTTTTAGAATATGGTTGCGGGGACCCGATTTGAACGGATGACCTCAAGGTTATGAGCCTTGCGAGCTACCAGGCTGCTCCACCCCGCGAAATTAAACACCTTAAATTTTTATCCAGTGAAATCCTGCCCTAATTTACGAGACAGGGCCAACATCAAAATTATTTATCTTTTCTTCTCTGAGAAAATCTTGATCGGAATCTCGCCCTTCCGGACTACGCCCATTTTATCCCGAGCAATCTTTTCCTGATACACCGGGTCATTTTCAACCCGCTTTAACTCTTCCTGCAAAAGATAATTTTCAATAGCCATTTTGCGGAACTTTTCTTCAATCTGACGATTTTTAGCCCGGGATTCCTGCAATTTGGTGTAACCCGGTAAAAATAAAATCAGAAGCAAAACTGCAAATCCAAAAAGCCAAGATGCTTTTCTTAACGTGGAGAGCATTTATCTCTTCTGGCTTTGGCTATTTGGAAGCCAAACCAGTACTCCGTAGCTTCCAAGTTTTCCCCGCATAAACAGCTTTTTTGCCTAATTCCTCTTCAATCCGCAGCAATTCGTTATACTTACAGATTCGGTCAGTACGAGATAAGGAACCGGTTTTAATTTGACCTACGCCAGTTGCTACGGCAAGTTGGGCAATAGTTGTATCTTCAGTCTCCCCGGAACGGTGAGACATTATCGCATTATATTTATTCTTTTTAGCAATCGCAATTGCTTCAAGCGTTTCAGAAAGCGTTCCGATTTGATTAACTTTAATCAGTATAGCATTAGCCATTTTTTCTGCAATCCCTTTTTTAAATATCTCAGGATTGGTAACAAAAAGATCATCACCGACCAATTGCACTTTATCCCCGATTTTTTTGGTCATCTCCTGCCAACCGGCATGATCATGTTCCGAAAGGCCGTCCTCAATTGAAAGAATGGGATATTTTAAAAGCCAATTTTCATAAATAGCAATTAAATCCGCCGAGGTTTTTTCTGAGCCTTCAAAGGTATATTTCCCATCTTTACAGAAAGAGCTGGCAGCGCAATCCAAGGCCAAAGAGATATCTCTCCCGGGGACATACCCTGCTTTCTTTATCGCCTCAATAATTAAACTTAATGCCTCTTCGTTGGAATTAAGGTTTGGGGCAAACCCGCCCTCATCTCCAACGCTAGTTGAAAGTTTTTTAGATTTAAGAATTGATTTTAAATTATGAAAAACCTCAGTGGCCATACGCAGGGCATCCGAAAAAGTTGCAGCCCCTTGCGGCATAATCATAAATTCCTGAATATCTAAATTGTTATCCGCGTGCATACCGCCATTTAGGATATTCATTAATGGAATAGGCAGGATCTTGGCTTTTTCTCCACCCAAAAATTTATAAAGCGGCTGTTTTTTGGCAAGCGCAGCAGCTTTAGCTACTGCCAGAGAAACCCCGAGAATAGCATTTGCTCCAAGTTTTGATTTGAATTCAGTACCATCGAGTTTAATTAAAAGCTTGTCAATCTTAACAAAATCTGTGGCCTGGCCTTTGATGGCACTATTAATCACAGTATTAACGTTGTTAACTGCGGTTAACACCCCTTTACCTAAATAACAGGCTTTATCATTATCTCTTAACTCTAAAGCCTCATTATCTCCGGTTGAGGCACCCGAAGGAACTGCGGCACGGCCTAAAATACCATTGGCCAGGAGGCAATCAACTTCAACCGTCGGATTGCCGCGTGAATCAAGAATTTGGCGTGCAAATACTTTTTTGATTTTTGCCATTTTAATTCTCCTTTAAAAAAGTTTTAAATTTAAGCAACCCCATAATTATACATTCAAAAAACCTTAAGTCAAGAAAAGGTTTGACTTGGGCAGATAGATATGTTATTTTTAGGTAACTTAATACTGAAATATCGGTCAATCATCAAAAATAAACAGGATAAACTTATGAACTGGAAAAAAATTAGATTCTATACAAAACAACATTGGTTAAAGGCACTCCTCTTTATTTTTCTAGCCGCACTGACCATCTCCTTAATCATCCTGGTAGTTATCGGCCTGCGAGCCTGGAACGAATCAGAATCATACCTAAGACAATCACAGCTAGCCATGATTCCTTTGCAGCTATACCTGCAAATTATTATGGCTTTAATCTTCGGTTTTGTATATACGTATCTAATGTACTGGCTTTATTTTAAACGCGGGGCTTCATCCTTCTCCCAAACCAATAAAAAAGCTATGGCTGGAGCTGACGTTGGAGTTACCTGGCAGGATGTCATTGGCATGGACGAGGCCAAACAAGAAGCCCTGGAAATAGTTAAATTAATTACTGACCGCGCCAGCCTTCAGCGCATTGGCGGGAAGATTCTTAAAGGCATCCTGATGCTCGGCCCTCCGGGCTGCGGTAAAACTTATTTAGCTAAAGCAATCGCCACAGAAACCAAGCTTCCCTTTATCTCTATGTCAGGATCGGAATTTGTTGAAATGTTTGTCGGCGTTGGAGCCGGCCGCGTGCGCTCGCTGTTTAAAAGAGCTCAACAGTTAGCGGAACTTGAAGGCGGCTGCATAATCTTTATTGATGAAATTGACGCTGTCGGCGCTCAACGTTCCATGGACCGCGGATTTGGCGGAACTACTGAACACAACACTACCTTAAATCAGCTGCTGGTTGAAATGGATGGCTTAAAAGACAAAGATTATAACATTGTTTTAATTGGTGCAACCAACGCCCCGGAAACTTATCTTGATCAAGCCCTGCTTAGGCCGGGAAGATTTGACCGTAAAATCATCGTAGATAAACCTAACCTTGAGGATCGGGCCAAACTTTTTGCCTACTATCTTACAAAAGTAAAATACGATCCGGCAGATGTAAAAATTGACCGCCTGGCACGCATTACTGTCGGCCAAAGCCCGGCAGATATTGCCAATATCGTCCGAGAAGCAGCGCTGATTACTGTGCGTAATCAAAATGAATCAATTTCCATGAAAGAAATTGATGAAGCCAGAGAAAGAATTGCCTTAGGTATAAAACGCAGGATTAAATTAAGCGACAAGGAAAAATTGCAAACCGCTTACCATGAAGCCGGGCACGCCATTACCACTTACCTCTTAGCTCCCTCTAAAGATGTCTTTAAAATAACTATTACCCCCCGCGGGCCAACCGGCGGAGCAACCTGGATCCCGGAAAGAGAAGATACTTTTATTGAGGACTCTAATGAGCTGTTAAGTAAAATTAAAATCAGCCTTGGTTCATACGCGGCTGAAAAAATTAAATATAATGCCACAACCAGCGGCGTATACGGAGATTTCTCCAGCGCCATGCACCATGCCCATAGCATGGTTTGGTCTTGCGGCATGGGTAAAAGCGGATTTTTAGGTAATTGGGAAATGCTCGATAAAATTTCCGAAGACATTAAAGCAAAGCTTGATGCTGATGTTCAAGACATACTAAATTCCTGCCTTTGCGAAGTAACTGCCCTGCTTAAAAAAGAGGAACCGCTTATGGACCGGCTGGCCAAAGAACTAGTAGCTAAAAGTGAACTTAACTACGATGAGATTGAAGCTATCTTCAAAGAATTTGGCAAAAGCCGCCCTTAAACTTTTTCCGCTTATTCTATTTTTATCCGCCTGCACCTCTTCTACTTCACCATCATTCTTAAGAGAGAATATCGCTCAAGCTGTCAAGGATATTGCCAAGGCAGAGTACAAACTTGATATCTCTGCCAAGCTAACCGACAATACCCTCTGGGTATACATGCCGCTTGAAGATATTGTCACTAAACCCCCCAAACCGGAAAAATATATCGAAAGATTTCTATTAGAAGACAAAAAAAATTCACTTAATGAAAAGGTGTTAAAAATTAATTATTTTATAACTCCAACAGCTGAAAAAGAAAAACAACAGGATATGATTTTAGATAAAACGGTTAATGAGAAAATATTTTACCTGCTGCAGGTCATCCGCCGGGTACTCTTTAGTATCGATAATTCAAAAGAAGATAGGCCCTTATTCTTCTGCATCGTTACTGCGGATATTAAAAATGGTTTCGAGATAAAACAGATTTTTCATTTAATGGACCTGAAAAAACTTTCCTACGGCTTTATTTCCCAAGCCGAATATATGCATCGCATTATTCAAGATACAACAGTTTCAGCACAAATTATTGGAGACAAAGACGGCAACCACTTAGATTACCATAAGATAGGCTTGGAAGAATTTATTGCCGATCAAATCCAGGGCCGCATAAAATTAAAATTCCAAAAACCGGAAGTAGAAAAAAATGCAGACATTGATAAAGAGGTTTTAAAAATAATCACTTATACCCTGAATACTTACGGATTTAAAGATATTACACTGGTAGAGATTTGGAATCAAGCAACCGGGAAAAAGTCTATTCTTAATCAAAAAGCGGTCTTGGCTGATTCTAAAGAGTAGAAATTGATACCTTCCTGCCTCTTACCTTAATTTTACCGCCGACAAATAACTTGATTACCTCCGGATAAAGCTTGTGTTCAACAGCATGTATTTTTTTCTCAAGCGAAGCTAAAGTATCCTGACTTTTAATTTTCACTTCTTGCTGCAAAATAATCGGGCCATGATCAACCTCTTCATCAATAAAATGCACCGTAACTCCGGTTGACCCAACCTGGCAATTAAAAGCATCTTTTATCGCACTAGCCCCCTTAAATGCCGGTAATAATGAAGGATGGATATTTATAATACGATTACGGTAAAGCTTCACAAAATCCGGGCTAAGTAGCCGCATAAATCCGGCCAACGCAATTAAATTAATTTTATAAGCTTTCAATCTCTGGATTATCGCTACTTCAAAATCAGCCCGATTTTTGAAATCTTCCCTGCTGACTAAAATTGCCTTAATTCCAGCTTTTTCTGCACGCTTAATTACAAAAGCATTTGGTTGGTCACAAACCAAAATCACTAATCTTACTTTAATTTTATCTTGCTTTATCTTTCTCGCGATTGCCGAAAAATTACTCCCGCTACCTGAAGCAAATATAGCTAAATTCATGCTCTCACCAAGATTGTTTTAGCAGGACATACTTCCACGCATGCCTTACAAGATGTACATTTATTATAATCAATTACTGCTAAATTATCAACTACATGGATAGCATCATACTTACAAGCCTTCTCACATAGTTTACAGGCAATACAACCAACCGAGCAAATCGCCTTTACATCCCGGCCTGAATCATGTGAACTACAAGCCACATAAACAGGGTGGGCCGTAGAAACAAGTGATAATATTTTTTTAGGACAAGCTAATGCACATTTATTACAAGAGCGACATTTTATTTTATCAATTATAGGTAAACGATTAGCTGACATAATAATTGCACCAAATGGACAGGCTTTCTCGCAGGTACCGAAACCAAGACAAGCAAAAACACATTCCTTTTGCCCACCTAAAACTTGATTTGCTGCGATACAATCATCGACTCCATTATATCGATATTTATCTTGAACCTTTAGACCACCATTACAGTGCAAAGTAGCAATTTTTTTGATTTGTTTATCAACAGTCTGTCCCATAACCTTAGCAATCTTCTCCTGAATCTCCTGACTACAAACTCGACAAGCATCTACTTTACTTTTCCCGCTAAGCAAGCTCTCAGCAAAGCCAAAACATCCGGGGTTGCCGCAAGCCCCGCAATTTGCCCCGGGAAGCAAATGCTGCACTTCTTCTAATTTTAAATCGACAGCAACAGCTAATTTTTTTGAGGCAATAGCTAGTCCTACCCCAAACAACAAGCCAAGTGAACCTAAGATTAAGATAGCAATTAAGATTTCCATTAAATGAGCGCTTGACTTACGAACACGACAGTGAAAATAAATCAGTGCGCGAATTTATCCCGAGCGTGCGAAAAAATTCCAAATGAATTTTTAAGCCGTTACGCGGGGGATTACCCCTAGAACCTAAACCCGCTAAAACCCATAAAACTTAAACTTAAAATTGAAGCAATAATAAAAGCTAAAGGAAAATCTTTAAAAGCCTTGGGAGCATTACAGAGCTCAAGCCTTTCCCTTATCCCGCTCATTAAAAGCATTGCCAAAGTATACCCTAAACCTACGCACACTCCCTGAAAAACAGAATAATAAAAACTCCCGGCAAGTGCCTTCCCGTTTACAAAAAACATATCAATATTTAATACTGCAACGCCTAATACCGCGCAATTTACCGTAATTAAAGGCAGATAAATTCCAAATGCCCGGTAGATCTGTGGGCTTACTTTTTTAATCACCATCTCTACCAGCTGGACAAAAGTAGCAATAACTAAAATAAACGAAATCGTACGCAGGTAAGTTAAATTAAATGGCACAAGAAGAAAGCGATAAACAAACCAGGTGATTGCACTTGAAGCAACAATGACAAACATTACCGCCGAGCTCATCGCCAAAGCCGGCTTGGTTTCCTTAGAAATAGCAATAAAAGAACATAGCCCTAAAAAACGGGAAAGTATGACATTGTAGATAAATACCGCAGAAATAAATATGGTTAGGAATTCTTGTAAGTTCATATTTTTTTATTCTTTAATAAATTAAAAAATCCCAGCAACAATCCAATCACTAACAATGCGCCTGAAGGCATACCAAAAACAAATATCGGTTCAAATCCTTTAATTAAACTAATACCCAAGATCTGGCCTGAGCCTAAAAATTCCCTGATTGCCGAAATTAAGATTAAAGCCAGAGTAAAACCTAAGCCCATTCCTAAGCCGTCAAAAAATGAACGGGAGAAATTATTTTTACAAGCAAACGCCTCAGCTCGCCCCAAGACTATACAATTAACAACAATTAACGGAACATAAATGCCTAAAGCACGATCCAATACCGGGCTATAAGCCTTCATACACAATTCAACGACAGTAACAAAAGTAGCGATAATAACGATATAACAAGGTATACGGACCTTATCAGGGATAAAATCCCTAACCAAGGAAATAATTAGGCTTGACCCTAAAAGCACAAAAGTAGCGGCTATGCCCATACCAATGCCATTAGCCACGGTCACTGAAACTGCCAATGTCGGGCATAAACCTAGAACTAAAACAAATGTAGGATTTTCTTTAATTATGCCTTTGGTAAATTCTTTGATTAAATTTTTCATTTTGTTCCGTAAATTCTATTTTTAGTATAGCGATCAATAAATGGTGTTGCTCCATTCATCATTAATATAGCGTATGAAACCCCCTCAGGATACCCGCCCCAAATCCGGATAACTGCAGTAAGCAAACCGCATCCTAAGCCGAAAATTAACTGACCACTAGCAGTCAAAGGAGTTGCCACATAATCTGTAGCCATAAAAAATGCACCCAGAATTAACCCGCCGCTTAATACCTGAAATAACCAATCCCCGTGGAAAAGCCCAGTACCGCCAAAAATATACATAAATACCGCAGTGGTTAAGATATAAGTTACCGGTATATGCCAGGTAATATAACCTCTTAAAAAAAGAAATGCCGCACCAAGCAATAATGCCAAAATACATACTTCCCCGATACAACCGCCGCGCTTACCTAAAAATAAATCCAAATATGAAATATGTTCCAAGATTTTTCCTTCACGCAGTGCAGCCAAAGGAGTAGCCGCAGTTACCGCATCAAGACTAAATGGTTTGACAAAAGTAGTCATATATTTTGGCCAGCTAGCCATTAAAAATACGCGGCCAACTAAAGCTGGATTAAAAATATTCTGTCCTATGCCACCAAAAACCTGTTTGCCGATAGCAATAGAAAATACTGCACCAATTACCGGAAGCCATAAAGGTACATTTGGTGGAAGATTATAGGCTAACAATATTCCGGTAATTACAGCTGAACCATCAAGGATAGTTATTTTTTTCTTAGTAATTACCTGGATAGTCAATTCAGTTAATACTGCAGCAAATATCGCAATTAGCGTAACCCATAAAGCATCAAGTCCAAAAATAATTACGCCCGCAATTCCAGCAGGAATTAAACTAATTACCACCGCCCACATAATGCGGGATATAGATTCATCTTTATGGATATGCGGTGAACCAGAAACTAATAATTTATCTTTCATTTTTTATTAACTCACTTATTTCCTGTGCTTTTTTCATTACTGAATTTATTACTGCTCGACTAGAAATTGTCGCTCCAGTAATTGCCTCAACACCGGATAAATCTAAACAATTCTGATTATTGAAATGATTCTGGAATTGATCTTCAGTTACACGCACCCCTAAGCCCGGAGTTTCATTTTGAGAAATAACTTTTATCGCACTAATTTTTAAATCAAGAAAGATTCCGGCTAAAGTTACAACCACACTAGAATATCCTTTTCCACTAGCTTTAAAAACAAAACCAATCAATTTATCCTGGCTATCAAATGCTTTATAATATAATATCTCCTCACCCGACTTAATCTCGCTAAATCTAACTGCTAAGGGCATGACTTCTCTAAGCGCACTTTGCTCCGAAGCAATAGCCTGACCAGCTATCTTTGTGCGAGTAAGTGCATTAACTCCAGCTAAAAGTCCGGCAGCAACTATACAAATAAGCGCCAAGATAAAACCGTAACGAGCCATCTCTTTCATATTATTTAGCTCCCTCTAACTTTGCTCTCTTAATTGTCTGCAACAACCTGCGGTTAGATGGGCAGACATAATTACATATACCACATTCAATACAATCACTAGCTCCATATTCTTTAGTTAAAGTCCAAAGTGACCTCTCGGATGCTAAATTAATCTGACAAGGCATAAGCCCAACCGGACAATTACGTACACATGCTGCACAGCGAATACAAGGATCCTCATCTAAAATTTTAGCTTCGATTTTATCCATCAGCAACACCCCGTTGCTTGATTTTATTATCGGAACCTGGTCTGTATACTGAGCCAGGCCCATCATCGGCCCTCCGATAATAATCTTAACCGGGCTAGACTTAAGCACCCCGCAAAATTCAATCAAATTTTTTATTGGCGTACCTAAACGCACTAATAGATTTTTTGGGTTTTCTACACAGCTTCCGGTAACCGTAACTATCCTTTCAATTAGAGGCTTGCCCCGGTAAACAGCCTCATAAATTGCATAAAACGTAGCTACATTTTGCACTATAACTCCGATATCAAAGGGCAGCTTCCCGCGGGGTATTTGCCTACCGAGCACATTCTGAATCAGTTGCTTTTCTCCGCCCTGCGGATAGTCTGATTTTAAAACTCTAACCTTAATCCCGGGAAATTTAGAAAAAACACTTATCGCTTCGGGCTTATTCTCCTCTATCCCGATATAAATTTCTTTTATATTCAAACACCGGGCGACTAATGTGCCGGCGGCATAAATCTGGCTGGCCTTTTCAACCATTAACCGGCTGTCTGCGGTTAAGTACGGCTCACACTCTGCGCCATTAATAATTAAAGTAGTTACCGGCTTTGGAGGATTAAGCTTTATATGTGTCGGAAAACTTGCTCCACCCATACCGACTATCCCTGAATCTAAAACAATTTTTCTTAGCTCTCCTGCCGTAAGCCGGTCTATTTCCTGTTGGGTTTTTTGAATAAATGATGCTTCCTCATTCTGGCCGTCTCCTTCAATAACAATGGCTTTAGCCCTGCCTAAAACAGGATGCGGATAATCCTGGATAGAAGCCACTTTACCGGATATTGAAGCATGAATCGGAGCATAAACATGGGCTTCGATACTGGCAATCCTTTGGCCAAGCTTAACTAAATCGCCAACCTTTACTTCCGGATTACAAATTTTTCCTAAATGTTGAATTAAAGGCAGGTATACTCTCGAAGGAAGCGGCAACTTTTCAATTATCTTTTTTTCTGAGTAGTGCTTATTCTCGGTTAATCTGACCATTCTACCTTCCGATTTAAAAATAGGCTGGCTAAACCCAGTAAACTCAACAAACAACCCACCACCACTAAAATTAATAAATGCGAAAATCTTTCCGCAAGAAAACTGCTAATAAACATGAACAAAAGAAAACCTAAATGCATAACTATTTCCAGAGAACTAAATACTTTACCCAGCATCTCATTATTACTGACACTATGAATTATAGTATTGGAGGCAATCATAATCGGAGCAACAATTAAACCCAAAAATAAAGCTAAAAGTGCCGCCAGAAAAAAGATAGGAAAGTAATGTATCCCTAAAGCAAATATTACCAGCATTATGCCGGCTAAAACCAGCGAAATAAAAATAATTTTGTAATGCGAGATACGTTGGCCAAATTTACCGTAAACCAAAGAGCCCAGGAATAAACCGATGCCCAAGAACATCACCAATAGCCCAAGGTCCTTGGTTGCCGAATGCAGCGTATTTTGCACAAACACGATAATCACGACATAAACTGAGCCTAATGCTGACCAAAGGGCAAAGATTATCCCGGCAGTAAAACGAATATCCTTCTTGTGGATAAAATAAAGGACCCCTTCTTTGATTTCCTGAAAAACTGATTTTTTAATTACATCAACGATCTCTTTACCTACTTCTTCAAAACTCACCCGGGCAGTAAACTTCTTCGAAATAAAGAAGATAAATGCGGCTGAAATTAAAAAAGTCAGAGAGTTCAAATAAAAACCACTTTTAGCTCCCAACTTTTCAACCAAAACACCGCTTATTCCAAACCCTAAGACTGCGGCAATCATCCCCGATGTATTAATCAAGGAATTGGCTATGAGTAATTCATCATTATCTACTAAATCCGGAATAATTGAAAGTTTCGCGGGTACAAAAAATCTGCCGATGGAAAAAGTAACAAAAATCAGTAAATAAATCGGAGTCAAATTCTTAGTATAGAATAAAAACAAAGGAATAGCTAAGACCAGTAAACTGCGCACAAAATCACAAACATACATCGTCCTGCGCCTATTCCAACGGTCAACATAGACTCCGGCTAAAGGCCCGATAAGAAATACAGGAATAATAGTAAAAGACAATATTTTAGCTATTTGCAGAGTTGAACCGGGAGCGCGCAAATAAACAAAAGCAATTAAGGCCATCTGGCCAAGCCTATCCCCTAATTGAGAGATAATTTGTCCAAGCCATAATAAGAAAAAATTACGATTCTTTAGAATATTGCGGAATTGGGCCATAGATTTAAAGCAATATGAGCCGATGGGGGGAATCGAACCCTCGACCTAATGTTTACGAAACATTTGCTCTACCAACTGAGCTACATCGGCAATTTGTCCAATATTATAGCAATTCCTAACCAATAGTCAACCACTCACTTATGAACAGAAAGATGTTGACAAACTGATAATTCATGATAAATTAAATAAAAGTAGATTTAAGAGGAGAAACAAGAAATTGATTAGTTTTATCGACAAACCGTAAGGCAGCAATAGAAATTAACCTGCTTTGCGGATTTTTTTTATTCTTGGAGGAGGTGAGATACAAAAATGGCAAGAGGCAAAGTAAAGTGGTTCAGTAATCAAAAAGGTTATGGCTTTGTTACTTCTGAAGATGGCAAGGATGTATTCATCCACTTCAGCGCTATCACTGGAGATGGATATAAATCTTTAGCAGAAGGCGATGAAGTTGAATTTGAAGTTACACAAGGACCAAAAGGCGACCAAGCAACCAACGTAAAAAAGATATAAGTTCAAGCAATAAAAAAGCCAGTTCCGTTTTTAGAACTGGCTTTTTTATTTTTTATGCCGAGAGAGGGAATCGGACCCCCCACGCCGGCCTTTTCAGGGCCGCGCTCTACCACTGAGCTATCTCGGCTAAATAACTTTTCAAGCTTTTGTTATATTGTACACAAATTCCTTAAAAAAGAAAGAGAAAATATTGAGCACCCCAAAGATTTTATCCAGCGAAATACTTGATCGAACGATAGTAAGATCAAGTATCTAGAGCACCCCAAAGATTTTATCCAGCGAAATACTTGATCGAACGATAGTAAGATCAAGTATCTAGAGCACCCCAAAGGTTTTATCCAGCGAAATACTTGATCGAACGATAGTAAGATCAAGTATCTAGAGCGTCTACTTAACCCCGGTAATAATCTTAACAAAAATATCCTGCGCCAGTTCCATATTTGGAAAATGATACTTACGCGCAGACACCTTAACCCGGGTAGCAGTTTGAGTTAAACGGACCAACTTTATCCAAACCTTACTAGATTGAGTACCTAGTTCAATATAACCACCTGCAGCATCTTCCTGCTGAATCAAACCGCAGGCTGAGGAAACATTCAAAGCTGAAGCCCAAAGCTCTTCATAATTTTTATCCGTATCGCCTTGCACAGTATCCCTGCTTACCCCATACGCCCCCAGCCCTCCTGCTGCTGCCCCAATTATCAAAGGTGCACACCCGCAAATTGATACCAAAGAACCTAGGATCAGGCTTAATGCTAAAACTTTTTTCATCTCTTCTCCTTACCTAAAGGGCAGCCTCAAAAAGACACGCCGAAGAAATACACATTAACTCCGGATGCTTTTTGAAAAAACCTTAAAAAAACAGAAAAAAACCAAACCAAGAATTAAACCCCAAGAAAGAATTAAAAAGAACCAACCGGCAAATTTCACTTTAGCCTTTCTTTTGATACTTCCTGAGCCCTCTGTTTCCAGGCAATTTTTACTAAAACTGCTAAAATCATAAATAACAGCAATAACCCCAAACGTGTGCCAAAAATAAACGGCTTATCTGCGCTAGGCACATTCTTCATCATGATTATTGGCAGCCATTCTTGCACAAACCACATTCCTAATATAATAAACAAAAATAAAGGAGTAATATATTTAATAATGAATTTATAAATTTTTGGAACAGACATATCCGCACCTTTATGTATTTCTTCCCATGCCCGGTCCATACCAAATACCCAGGCAAATAATATTGTCTCAATCGTTGCGAAAACTACCAGAAAGAAAGTTCCACCCCAAAAATCAAGCTCGTCAACTACTCCTCTGCCTAGAAAAAATACCGCCGGTTGGCATAAAATAAATGAAACTATGCTAAAAATAGAAACAGCGCGCTTACGATTAATATTAAATTCATCCTCTAAAAAAGCCACTGCCGGTTGCGCCAGCGAAACTGAAGAAGTTATCCCGGCTAAAAATAATAAAAAGAACCAGAAAAATCCGAAAAGCTCAGGTAAAGGCAGCTTATTTAAAACTAACGGCATAGTTACAAAACCTAAATTAAATACTCCCGATTGGGCAATAGATTTTATATCTACCGGGCCGAGAAATACAAATGCTGCCGGAATGATTATACTTGCTCCGAGTACAACTTCAGCAAATTCATTAGTAATTGCAGCAGTAAGGCCGGAGAGCACAACATCATCAGCTTTCTTTAAGTAACTGGCATAAGTAAGAATTACTCCAATACCCACGCTTAAAGTAAAAAATATTTGTCCGGCAGCTTCCAACCAGACCTTAGCTGATTTTAACGCGGAAAAATCTGGATTCCATAAAAAACCAAAACCATTATTAATATTCCAAGCAGGCTTACTTAAATCCGGGGCGCCTAAGGTCAACACCCTGATCATCAGGACTATACCAAAAATAAATAAAAGCGGCATTGCCCATTTACAAAATTTCTCTATCCCCCCTCTTATTCCGTAATAGACAACTCCGACATTTATTAGGAAAGTAATCAAAAAAAAGGAATAAGCTGTCCCAATACCATTAAAATACTGATTCTTCTCTAATCCCTGAAAACCGATTAAAAAATTATGCAGTGAATTTTGATCAGTAAGAACAGTATATTTACCGGTTAAAGCAAAAAAACTGTAAGCTAAAGTCCAAGACTCAATAAAAACATAGTAAATAAAAATAACCAGCGGCCCAAATATCCCAATTATTCCAAAATATTTTATAAAGCGGTTTTTTTGCCAAAGGCTATGGAATATCCCGGGTGCTGTGCCATGCTCAAATCCTCCGCCGTAACGGCCCAGGGTCCATTCAATCCAGATCAGAGGTATGCCTAAAAGAAGCAGAGAAATAAAATACGGGATCATAAAGGCCCCGCCGCCATTGGATGCCGCCTTAGCCGGAAAACGTAAAAAATTACCCAAGCCGATAGCTGAACCGGCAACAGCCATAATAATTCCTAAACGCGACCCCCAACTATCCCTTTTTGTCCCTTGTGCCATACCTTACATATTCTTCAGGGCTTCCTGAATTAATGGCAATACTCCTTGAGCCTCATCTTTGGTCAAACGGCCGAGTTTTGCAAAAGCATACTCCCCATTTTTATCTTTAATCTCTCTAACAATTTGAATTTTCTTAGGGCCGTTGTTATAAGAATAAACGCTGACCACAATTTTACCCGAATCATTTTCCCAAAAACGGCTGAATTGCTGTGCATCCAAGCTGCTATCATATGGCATTGCTGTTCCTCCCTTTTAAAACTTCTTCCCGTGGCGATAAGGCCGGGTCTTATTATATGCAATCTTCTTCAATAAAGCTTCCTCTAAATCTATCTTACGCGAACCGCAATAATCAAATATACGAATACAGCAATCAGCCAGCTCTTCCGCCAGATTATTCTCTTCATCGTGTTTGCGCATAGCTTCCAAAGCCTCAGATAGTTCAGAATGCATCAACGCAATCAACTCTCCATCATTACGCTCAGTATCCCACCAACCCTTACTTTTAGCAACACTATGGCACTCTTTGATTAAATCTTTAATTCCCAGCTTTTTCTTTAACATCAGTCGGATTCTCCTTAGTTATTTTAGATTTAATTAAAACATTAATCCCGCTAAAAATTCTATTGGCGATTTCTTCTTTAGCATAAGTACTCGGGCTGGACACTTCAATCAAGGTATTCCCCCCGGTTTGCTCAGTAAAAAATATTCCCACAGGAGTAGTGTCTGACGGAGTAAGATAAAAGGCAATCATTTTCTTTTTAAGATCCTCGGAATAAATATAGGATTCTTTATCTTTCTCATTTAAGATATCCTTAACCTTCGCATAGCAATCATTATAACCCAAAGCAAAAGATTTGCTCAAGGCAGCATTGCGCTTTTGTTCTAAGACTTGAGTTGATACGCCGATAAAACCTTTTCCCATCTCTTTAGCCGTCGAGCATCCCAAAAAAACAGGAATTAATAAACATAATAAAAAAGAAGAAAATAACCGCGCCTTGCTTTTCATAATACCCCCTTGATTATTCATTAACTAATTGTCGAATCTGATCCAAATGTTTACGCGCTTCATCCTCTCCGCGTTGGGCGAACTCATCGGCCTTATACAGCTCCAGCCAAAATAAACCGGTAGTATCTGGATGCAAAACTATATCGGCTAATTCGCCTTCACTTTGAGCAACTTCCGATTGTAAAACCTCAACACTGCTAAAGATAATCTCAACGATATTAAGATTAAAAATACTTTTTAACCGCTGTAATAAACTGAACGGTTTTTTAATTAAGGCTTGCCCTACCGGCTCTAAAGAAATTTCTTTTTTAATTTTTTTTAGCTGTTTTAAAATATCCTCCCGGGAAGGAGTAACGTTTACCGCAATAATCTTTCTTACTCCCATCTGCACCAATGGTTCGGTAGGCAGGGGATAAGTAACCCCTCCGTCAAAAAGTATATCTCCTTTAAAATTGAAAGGCGCAAAGACCCCCGGCATAGAACAACTGGCCATTATAGCATCAACCAAATAACCTTTATCTAAAATCTTTGGTTCCTTCCTGCGCACATCACTAGCAATGATCTTTAAAGGAAGTTTGGTATCATAAAAAGTTTTGTCCCCGAGATGTTTCTTCAAAAAACGATACAGCTTATTACCCTTGATAAAACCTACTCTCGGAAAAGTTACATCAATTAAACCCCAAATATGTTTAGGTTCTCTGAAATCCCGGGTAATCTCTAAGATCTCACTGCTGCTTTTACCAATCGCCCAAAGGCTGGCAATTAGAGATCCCATACTCGAACCCACAATAACGTCAATCGGGATATTTTCTTCTTCAATAACCTTGAGTACCCCGATATGACAAAATCCATAACCCACTCCTACTCCTAAAACCAATCCCACAAGACAATCCCCTAACTGACGGGCAATCCTCCTGACTGTTTTAGCATATTCACAGTCAGGATCATCAATAATCAAACGCTGGGACGCATCAAATTCAATCCTCGGGATTGTCGCAAAAATATCCTGGCCCAGGATCTCAATCTGATTACTGTAATTAATCTTAGCGAGCTTATACTCATTAACAATAGTTTTTATTTTTTTAAGATCAAAATTGTAATCTGTTCTTAACCGGCTGATAAGATTATTGGTGCGTTTCAAGTCTACTGAATCAGGGCTGGTTAATATATGAATAAGATCCGATTGATTAAGCATGCTAATAATCGAAGAATCCATAGCTGCCGGCAAATCAAGAACAATGTAGTGATAGTCGTTAACCAAGAGACTTAACATCTCAATTAACCTTTTAAGGCATAGAGCATTATTTTCTTCATAGTAAAAACAGCACAAGTCTACGCCAAAATTACTTTTTAAAATATAATCTTTTGGTAAAGTATAGATATCCAGGACAGAAGATAAATTCAATATTGGCGGCGGCTGAATTTCTAATTTAGCAGGTAAAGTGTGTATTTTATCTTTAGGCAGGATATCAAGAATGATTACAGATTTATGTGTCTCGCGATTTAAACTTAAAGCGAGATTCAGGGCATAAACGGTTTTACCTGCCTGAGCATAAGAACTAAAAATAGAAATAACCATGCTTTCAAATATCTTCTTCTGATGTATATCTTTCCGTTTAAGCCGGCGGCTTAATGTACGGCTTAAGTCAATAGCTAAATGCGGGATATCCTGCAATACAACATCAAAATCATCTTTTCTAATTACTAAAATTGAGCAATCATTGATCGCCACACTTGAAACCGAATGCGGCTCATTAGTCAAAAGAGAAATGATCCCAAAATATTTACCCCGGTGAAGATACTCTAGAATTAGCTGGTTGCCATCTTTACCCTTGGTATAAATTTGCACCCGTCCTGAAATAATACAATAAAAAGCACTTGGGGCAGACCCCTCCTCGTAAATAACCTGCCCCTTGGAACATTCGATAATCTGGCTTTTTGCGCAAACGGCTGCAAGCTCTGACTTGCTTAATCCGGCAAAAAAAGGCATCTCTTTGATTATAAATTCTTTATCTTTAAGATTCATTTAAATTTCACCGCTTTTGGCGATGGCAGCAAACCTTTTTGCGCTTGGTTTAATGGTCCGTTTTTGATTTTGATAATCCACATAAACCAGGCCGAACCGGGGCCCAAACCCTTTATCCCATTCAAAGTTATCAATCAGCGACCAGTAAATATAACCTAAAATACCGGATCCTTCCTGCATTGCCTTATGTAATTCTTCCAAATGCTCCCGTATATAATCCCATCTTAAGTTATCATCCTCGGTACATATGCCGTTTTCAGTAATAAAAATCGGAAGCTTATATCTCTTAAGTGCAATCGCCAGTTTATATAATCCCTGCGGGTAAATATCCCAGCCTAAGGAATTCTTGCGTAACGGATGATGATTCTGCATACAAGTATCTAACAGCAAGTGCTTTATCCCCCAGCTACGTACATCCGCTAAATTCCTACCGTAATAATTGATTCCGATATAATCCAAAGTTTTCTTACGCAAAAGCATCTCAATAAAATAAAGATTATAGAATTTATGCCGGAGATAAAGTGCTAATTTATTTTTTAAAGTCGGCTGGCAAATCTCGAATGCCTGAAGATTAGCAGCAATACTGACCATTGGCTTCTCTAACAATTTATCCTGATAAATTTTATGTATAATTTGATAGGCTTGAATATGAGCCTTGGCCATATTCAAGGTTACCTTGGCAGTCTTAAATAGTGAACATTGTTTAGGCGGCCAAACTCCCAAAAGATAAGAATGCGATGAATAAATTAACGGTTCATTTATTGTTATCCAGAATTTTACTTGGGGGGCAAACTCCTCAACTATCCTTTCAACAAATCGCAGGAAATATTTCTGCAGTTTAAATTTAGTCCAACCGCCTTTTTGGCTAAACCAGAGAGGGCTAGTAAAATGATGCAGGGTAACCACCGGCTCAAGCCCCTTATCTTTTAATTCAACAAGGACTTTACGATAATGCTCAATTTCCGACTGGTCGAATTTACCTTCTTGCGGCTCAATCCGGCTCCATTCGATAGAGAAACGATGGCAATTATGATTAAGTTCTTTGGCAATTTCAAAATCCTCCTGGTATAGCTCATAATGACAACAGGCCTGGCCAGAAACTGCTTTTAAAGAACCATTCTGTTCAGCGTTCCACCAGTCATTATAGATGTTGTTCCCTTCGACCTGATGCGCGCTAGTAGCCGCACCCCAAAAAAAATTATGCGGAAATTTTTTCATATGGCCTTATTATAGCACCCGAAAAAAGAAAATCCCAACATAAAATGCTGGGATCCTCTTTAAACAAAATATAAATCAGTCTAGAGCCTCTTTATTTATCTTTTAGCTGAAACCGGGGCAGCAGTTAAATGCTTAGCCAATGCTTCCCAAGTTTTTGGGCCAACTTTTCCATCAGCTTTTAAACCATTTGCGGACTGAAAATCTTCAATCGCTTTTTTGCTTTTTGGACCGACTTTACCGTCGACGCTTCCAGTATAGAATCCGGCATTCTTTAAAGCAGTCTGAATTTCAATACCTGTGGGCTTATACGGACCCTGTGGCGGTAAAGGTAATACCTCTTTAGCCGCTGGCACAGATGCCGCTTCAACAACCGGAGCCTTAGTATCCGCAGTAGCTACAGATAGAGAATTAGCCGCACCTAAAGATTCCATAGTAATTGGCTGTAACTCTTCCGCTTCCTGTTTTTTCCCGCAGCCAGATAACCCTGCTAATACTAAAACCACAACCATTAAACCTAACAACCTTTTCATCTTGCTCTCCTCTCTAAAATTTAAAATTATTCTATTATGACGGTTATTATATCTGGTGTTACTAAAAACTTCCTCTCACCTCCTTACCACGCAAGGCGCACCCGCGCAACTACTACCTCAAAACGCGGCAACTTACTGATAATAATTCTATCAAATTTAATTAATAAATCAAATGATATTTGTTAGAGCCTTCGTAAGCCGCTAAAGAAAAAATTAATCAGCATAAATAATATTAAACAAGCTATTCCTGAGAAAAAAAGAGCTGTTGACACACCAAAGGCTTGCGCAAGGCTACCGGAAATCAAATTCCCAAAAGGCATAATTCCGGCAAAAGTAATCATAAAAATACTCATTATTCTGCCGCGAAACTTATCCGGGACATTAACCTGCAATAAAGTATTAATTAAGGCAATTGGAACAACGCTTGTACAGCCGATAAAAACCAAAATAAGGAGAGCTAATGAATAATTTTTAGTTAATGAAAAAGATATAAGGGAAATAGCGAAAAGAAATACCGAGCCGATTAAAAGCCTGCCCTTATATTTAAAATCCCCCAGGCGGGCTAAACCCAAAGCCCCGATTAAGGCACCCAGTCCGGCGCTGGACATCAACACCCCTAAACCCCTAACTCCCACACCAAGCACATGCTCAGCAAAAACTGGCATAAGAATAACATAAGAGACACCAAAGAGGCTAACTGAAGCCACCGTGCTAACTAAGGCTAAAATTAGACGGTTGCAACTGATAAAAATCAGCCCTTCTTTAAGGTCTCTTAAGGCTGAATTATTATTTTTTTCAACTCCCCGCCCAAGCCTAATATAAAAAAGCGCAATAATTACCGCTAAAAAACTAATTCCATTTAAATAAAAACATCCGCTCATTCCAATTACCGAAATTAAAACACCAGCGATGGTAGGGCCAATGATGCGTGATGAATTAAAAGCTACTGAATTCAAAGTAATAGCATTAAAAAGATGCTCTCTACCTACTAACTCCACTACTATTGACTGTCTCGCCGGGGCATCAAAAGCCATAATTATCCCATTAAATAAAGCGATAAACATAATCTGCAATGGCGTGATAATTTTGAATTGAGTTAAAACCGCTAATAGAAATGCCAAAAGCATAAAAAAAACTTGGGTGAAAATAAGTATGTTCCTTTTATTCACCCTGTCTGCAAGTACCCCGCCAAACAAAGAAAATACGAATATAGGTATTGAGCCCAAGAAACCCACTACTCCAAGAAGAAAGGCGGAATTAGTCAGCTGAAATACCAGCCAGCCTTGGGCTACGCTCTGTATCCACGTACCGACTAAAGACACAAACATACCCAGCCAATATATACGAAAATATTTAATCTTTAATGAAGAGAACATTTCGGGCTTTCTTTTAGGAAGGAATACTTAACCTTTGCCTGACTAAATCGCTGACCAATTTACCGTCGGCCTTACCGGCTATTTTTTCCGTCAGCTCTTTCATCAACTTACCCATATCCTTCATACTGCTTGCGCCGGTAACAACAATTAACTCTTCAATTAAACTTTTTATTTGTTCCTGAGGCATTTCCGCAGGCAAATAACATTTTAAAATCTCTAATTCTTTTTTCTCTTTATCCGCTGCTTCTATTCGGCCGCCTTTAGTAAACTGCTCGATAGAATCCTGGCGCTGTTTTATCTGTTTCTTTATTACAACAAATATTTCTGCATCATCAAGTTTATCCTTTTTCTTAGCCGTTGCCTGATTAAGCATCTCTGCACGCAAAAAACTTAAAACCGAACTCTTAAGAACATCCCTGGATTTCATTGCCGCTTTATAATCATTAAAAATACTATCTACCAACATAACACCCTCCTTATCTAAAAAGGTACACCGGCTAGAGCAGCTTATAAACGCCTGGCGCTATTTTTTGCTCTCCGGATTAACTTTTAATATATATTTAAAGAAAAGAAAAACTACCGCCGAAATTATAAAAAAATCAATGAATGCTGCAATAATCAAGCCTATCTTAAAGTTTATTCTCCATAAATGCAAAACTGCTTCCTGCCATTTATTTCCAGGCAGCAAGACTTCTAAGACCGGCATAACCAAACCTTCGACAATAACCGTGATGATTTTAGCTACTGCCTGCCCCATAACAATACCAATAGCTACCCCAATAACACCATAAGATTTAATAAACTGTAAAAATTCTTCCCGAAGTTCTTTCATTACTACCTTCCTGTCGTTGGTTGTATTTACCGTACTCTTTTCCTGGATTCGTATTAAAAGATTAAAATAAAAAACAATCTTTGAATTTGATTAAACGTTTTTCTAAATCACCGGGCACCAATTCACTGGTTCTCTTCAAACCAAAATCTTCAACATTAAAAGAAGCTGCCACTGTCCCATAGGCTAACGCCTTTTTTATTGTTAAAGAGTTAATTCTTGCGCTCTTCGCCAGATACCCCATAAAACCCCCGGCAAACGTATCCCCGGCACCGGTTGGGTCAATTACTGTTTCCACAGGATAAGCCGGAAGAGAAAAAAGAAAACCGCTCTTAGCATAAAATAAAACTCCGTGTTCGCCTTTTTTGATCAACGCCATTTTAGGGCCAAAAGAACATAACCGTTTTGCCGCCTTAATTAAATTGTTTTCTTCTGATAAATCCCTGGCTTCCTGGTCATTAGCCACATAGATATCGATATGCTTAAGCAGTTTGATTAGTTCTTTTCGTTTCGTATTAATCCAGTAATTCATACTGTCTAAACCAACCAGCTTGGGAGAATGCATTTTAGACAATAAATGTTCCTGGATATCCGGATCAACATTGGCTAAAAATATATTTTCAATTTTGCGCTGTTCCTCGGAGATTTGAGGCTTAAAGGCTGAAAGTACGCCTAATTCGGTATTAAGAGTCAATGCGGAATTTAAATCACCTTTGTATTCACCTTCCCAACGAAAAGTTTTCCCCTGATCCACAACTAGAGAGCTAAGGTCAAGCCCCTTACTCCTTAAAAAAGTAATATGCTTTTTAGGAAAATCGTTTCCGACAATAGCAATCAAATTAACCTTAGTAAAAAGGCGGGCGGCCATAGAAAAATGCGCAGCTGAACCTCCTAATAGTTCTTTACGCTTGCCAAAGGGGGTCTTAACACTATCTAACGCCACTGTACCTAAGACAATTATGCTCATTTTATAAATAGTAATGTAATTATTGCCATAAAGAGACAGTAATATCCAAAATAATAAAATTTGGCTTTATTAATAACTAACCTTAGTAATAAAAGCGCAAATAAACCGGTAATAAAACTAACCAGAAAACCTACTGCCAAATTTATGCTATCTGCAGCTGAAACTGCCCCTATCTTTTTGGCTTCTAGCAATGCTGCCCCCAAAATTATAGGAATAGATATAAGGAACGAAAGAACAAAAGCTAGCTGGCGTTGGATCCCTCTAAAAAACAAGGTAGATATAGTTATCCCCGAGCGGGAGACCCCAGGAATAATTGCCAACCCTTGAGTCAGCCCCAAAATAAGCGCATCAACGACTCCAAACTTGTCCTTATTGCCTTGAGTAAAATTTTTAGTACTGATAAGCAGCAGACCGGTAAAAATCCAAGCTACCCCTACCAACTTAACCGAACTAAACAAACTTTCGAAGAAATCCTTACCTAATACTCCAATAATACCGGTAATCACTACAACTACAGCTGATAAACCAAGCAGTTTTGGATTTTTTAATAAACTTAAAATATCTTTGCGAAAAAATAAAACCACAGCCAGAAGCGTTCCTAAATGCAGAACAACCGATACTGCCACATGGTCAGCAGTAATACTTAAGATATTCTGCATAACAACTAAATGCCCGGAGGAGCTAACCGGTAAAAATTCAGTTAAACCTTGAATTATCCCTAAGAATACGTATTTAATCATGAGTAGCTAAAAAATGTTTGAGATCCTGCGCTAAATCAATACTGATAGTTAAATCCTTCCCGCTTACCGGATGTTTGAAATTAAGTTCTTTGGCTTCCAGGCAAACGCGCTTAAAACGTAAAGCAAAATCTTTACGAAAAGCAAATTTATCTTCTCCAACCAAAGGATGTTGAATGCTCTTAAAGTGGATGCGAATCTGATTGGTCCTTCCGGTAACCGGGGATATTTCAACAACGCTATAGTTGCTTTTTTCTTCTATAACTTTGTATTTTGTCAGAGCGCTTTTCCCTTCAATGGGAGAATTAATCTGCCCCTGAACTTGAGATAATTTCCCCTGCACGAAAGCAATATATTTTTTACTTATTTCCCTATTCCGAAAAGCATCCGCCATTTTTTCTTCAATACCTTTGGACTTAGCATATATTATAAGCCCGGAAGTTTGACGGTCAAGCCGATGACAAGGATAAAAACGGTAGTTTAATTTCCTCTCTTCGGCATCCTGATTTAAAATACTGCTTAAAGTCCGTGACTCGTTCTTGGGAGTCGGAACACTTAATAATCCTGCCGGCTTATTCACCACCAAAAACCAATCATCTTCGAAAACAACCGGAATATTCATTAAATAATCTTTAACATCCGTCCAATAGCCAGAAGCGCATTTTTTCTAACCTTCTCAGGCACCCGGACTTCTTCTTTAAGCTCTTCTAATGCCCAAAGAACTTTTTCCTGTGTAGTGCGTTTCATATTTGGGCATACGGCACGTTCACTGGCTAAATAAAATTCTTTATCCGGGTTATCCTGTTTTAACCGGTAAACCAATCCCGCTTCCGTACCAATAATAAATTCTTTCGCAGTACTTTCTTTAGCAAATTTCGCCATCTGGCTAGTCGACAATACACAATCAGCTAGAGCAACTACAGCTGGCAGGCACTCAGGATGAACCATAATCTTAGCTTTGGGATGGAACTTTTTCTCCCGTAATAAATCCTCCGGCAAAATCTTAACATGAGTTGGACAAAAACCGTGCCAAGTAATTAATTTCCGGCCGGTCTTCTTAGTAACATAATCAGCTAGATATTTATCCGGAACAAAAATTATTTCTTTCTTATCACTAAGCGCATTAATTACCGCCACGGCATTTGTCGAAGTACAGCAATAATCTAACTCTGCCTTTACCTCGGCTGAAGTATTTACATAACCTACGGACACAGCATCAGGATGTTGGCTTTTAAGTTTCCTTAAATCCTCAGCATTCATCATGCTGGCCATCGGGCAACCGGCTAATGTATCCGGCATAATAACTAATTTATCCGGCGAAAGAATAGAAGCGGTCTCGGCCATAAAATAAACTCCACAAAAGACAATCACCTTAGCATCGGTTTTTGCGGCTGCCCGCGAAAGCTCCAAGGAGTCTCCGCGAAAATCTGCTATATCCTGCACTTCCGGCAGTTGATAATTATGCACTAAAACTATAGCACTGCGTTTTTTCTTTAACTCTTTAATTTTTGCAGCTATTTTTTTATCTTCATTAATCATTTTAATTAATTACTTTCTCGATTATTCCCCCACCCAAAACTGTGTCCTTAGCGAAAAAAACCGCCGATTGTCCGGGCGTTATAGCAAATTGCGGTTTTTTAAAAATCACTCTTAATTTTCTACCCGCCGGGATAATAACTGCCGGCATTTCTTTATGATTATAACGTATCCTTACCTTAATCTCAACCTTCTTTTTAAAAGGTTTAGCTATAAAATGCTGATCTTGAACTATGAATTCACTTTTACAACTGTCCTCCCGGCTGCCAACTGTAACCTGGTTATTCTTAGCATCAATTGCAGTTACATATAGGGGATAACCTTTAGCAACTCCTAATCCATGGCGCTGGCCTATAGTATAAGCGGATATTCCCTGATGCAGACCAAGAATATTGCCGTCTTTATTCACTAAATTACCCGGTTTAACAGAGCCCAGCCCTTTAGCTTTAAGCAGATCCCGATATTTCCCATCGGGCAAAAAACAAATTTCTTGGCTGTCTTGCTTATTAGCCACAGTCAGCCCAAGGCTAAGAGCTATCTGCCTTACTTTAGGTTTAGTTAAACCATCCAAAGGGAAAATTATATGCTTAAGCTTACTTTGAGTTAAACGATAAAGAAAATAAGATTGGTCTTTTTTTAAATCCTTAGCTTTTTTAAGCAAGTAACCCTGTTTTGACTTTACAATCCTGGCATAATGGCCGGTAGCTAAAAACTGTGCACCTAAATTAATTGCTTTCTTAAGTAAAAGATCAAATTTTATGAATTGATTGCATCTAACGCAAGGATTTGGTGTCCTCCCGGAAAGATATTCCTGATAAAAATTCTGGATTACATCCCGGTAGAAATCTTTATCCAGATTTATAACATAATGCCGGATACCCAACTTATGGCTTACGCGGCGGGCATCTTCAATCCCGGCTAACCCGCAACAAGCAGGCTTCTTACCGTCTTTCTCAGCCAGATTAAAACACATGGTTAACCCGATTACTTCATAGCCCTGTTCTTTTAATAAGGCTGCCGCAACCGAAGAATCCACCCCTCCACTCATCGCCACCACTACAATTTTTTTCATATGCTTTATTATGAAAAAGGCCCAGCAGGTTATGCCGGGCCTTTTCGTTGCTCCTTACAGGTTATAACTTCACTACTTTAGTAGCTTGTTCACCTTTGGGACCTTTTTCAATTTCAAATTCAACCTCTTGGCCCTCCTCTAAGGTCTTATAGCCTTCGCCCTGAATTGCGGTATGATGTACGAAGACATCAGCACCATTCTCAGGAGTGATAAAACCATATCCCTTTTGATTAGAAAACCATTTTACTTTACCTTTTGCCATTTTCTCTGCTTCCTCCTTTCCACTATAATTATAGCGGACAAAAGAAGTATAAAAACAAAAAACCGTAAGGTGTATTATTCTTTCACCAAACGGCTTAAGACTTCAACTCCCTTGCTCACTACGTTAAATATTTTATAATATTTCTTGAATTTGTCAACTATTTTTTGAGCACCTTAAGCTTTTGTCTAGCGAAATCCTGTCGAACATAGTGAGGCAGGATAGGCACCTTAAGCTTTTATCTAGCGAAATCCTGTCGAACGTAGTAAATTTTTTATATCAAAAACTAGATTAATTTATCAATTACTTTAAGATTGTAATAATCTATAACTTTAACTTCGGCGCTGGATTTACTAACTAACCAATCATGATATTTACGCATAAAATTATCATGATTAGCCTTTTTTACCCACTGATACACCGAGGCATATTGATTTTTAAAACCAAAACGCTGCATAGTGTAATAGGCTAAAAACCCGTTAGAGCATTTGGTATAACGCGCCCACATCAGGCTGTCCTTACGATACTTAGCCACTTCTTTCGGCTTTATTTCAAATAAAACTACATGCGTAAACATAGGCCCTTTCTGGTTAATTTAAAACTATGCCATTATATGCTTTTTGCGGTTAAAAATAAATATTTATTTCTACCACTCTAATCTTAGGCCTGCTTCAAAATATCTACCCGGGCAAGGAATACCCGCAATATCCTGATATTCAACGTTTAAGACATTGGTTGAGTTTAAAAAAACCTTGGAATTGGGATTTAAATTGTAATTTAATCCAGCATTCATTAATAACCATCCATTCCTTTGGGGCCGTTTTTTATAGCTAAGCCCCAGTTCCTGCCGGCCAAAGGGAAGGTCAAAATTAAAAACTGTGTTTACTAAATGCTTGGCATAATTTGGGCCGTATTTATAGAGATACCCCTGGTTATCAATATTTTTATTGGTATAGGCATAATTAACATCTAAACTGACTAATTTATTAATTTTTTTATGCAGAGAGCATTCAACACCAAAAACACTATCTTGCGTAAAATTCCTAGCCTGCCACTTTTGACTTACATCTGATCTGACCCAATCAATCATTTGATGTTCCTGGCGCAAAAAGAAAACAAGCCCCGAAGAGAAACCCCCGTCTTTATATTCAAATCCTGCCTGATAATTCCAGGCTTTCTCGGCAGCTAAGCCCTCATTGCCGATTGTAGTCGAGTCGCTATAATAAAGCTCGGTGAATGATGGAACGCGCATGCTCCTTGAAATGCCAAGATTTAGATCTGCCCGTTCGGTTAAGGCAAATTTTACGCTGCTTGATCCGGTATAAACCCGATCAAAAACAGAAAAATCATCCCTGCGCAAAGAAAAACCCAAATCCAATTGCTCGCCGATTTCCAAGCTATCATCTAAAAATATGCTTTTATGTTCTCGGCTATGATTGCCTAAACTAGTCGAAGTAATTTTCTCCTGCCCCCACTCTAAACCCAACCCCACTTTTCCCAAAAACCCGGCTTCTTTTTGTAAATAAATACTGGGAGTATAAATATCGTTTCGGTGATCATTAAAACTATCCACCGTTCTTTTTAAAGCAAATTTATCAAAATGCCTACGCCAAAGAAAATTCGGCTTGATCAATAAATTATCTTTATTTAAAGTAATACCGCTATTTATTAAATAGGTTTTTGTCTTTTCCCAGGAAGGATAACCCATCCCCGGAGTATAAAAATCATAGGCGCCAAACTCTTTTTCTTGATAACCAAAATTATTTTCCCAACTGCCTAAAGGCAAATCCAAAGAACCGCCGAAGGAAGTGGTAAATTTCTTAAAATCAGTGTCATAACGAAACCCTTTTGACTGGGCATCTTCGACCGAAAACCGAAAACCCAAACTTTTGAATTTATCACTTACGCTAAATAGCCCACAACCGTTACGATTATTACCGGATGCAAATTCCCAAAGCATTTTTCTCTTTTCCGGTTTTTCCAAAGTAAAATTTATTGCCCCACCGATAGCATCCGAGCCGAATAATGATGAGCTTGCCCCGGGAATAACCTGTATTTTTTTAATATCTTCCTTAGTAAAAGGAATATCAGAATTATGGTGGGCAGTCTGAGGATCATTTATCCTCTGGCCGTTAAGTAAAATTAGAACCTGTTGAAAAGTAGAGCCACGCAGTGAAAAGTCAGTCTGAATTGCGCTCCTCAAGGATCGGCTTTGTAAATCTACCGGAGCTATACTCAAATCTTCTACACTGGATTGATAATTAAAAGCTTTGCTCTGTCCTGAATCTGCAACATAGGTATTTAGAAGAAACTGCCTTTGTTTGGAAATTACCAAAGTCTCTAAATCTAGAGCCTTATCTTCAGAAGCAAAAGACACCCCGGAGGAAAACAAAAAAACCGCAACAAAAAAACCGCTCAGCCTTATTCCTAACATGGAATAATTATAAAGCCTGCGGCCTAACTGTCAACCTATAATTTATATTTAGTTTACAATTAACGGCAATGCATAACATCGCCGCTTGAAACTTTTTGGATAAGCCCGGAATCTTTACGGATAAGCAGGCTGCCATCCTGATCAATATCCACAGCCTGGCCTTCAATATGCTTATTTTGACAATAGACTTTAACCCGCTTGCCCAAAGTAAGACTAAAATTACGCCATTTATCAATTATCGGCCCAGCCCCCTTATCTTCCAATAAAAAATAATTATTTTCTATTTTTCTTAAAAGCTCCTGCAGCAATACAACGCGGTTTACCGGCTGTCCGGATTGTTCTTTTAAAGAAGTAGCCTGGGCAATTAAAGATTTTTTATCGTTATTGACATTTAAACCGATACCGATCACCACAAAATTAATTTTATCCACTTCGGCGTTCATCTCAGTCAAAATGCCGGTAAATTTTTTATTATGGATAAAAACATCATTCGGCCATTTAATCTGCACATCCAAATCCAAGACTTTTTTTACCGCCTCACAGATACTTACCGCAGCCAAAAGCGTAAGTACAGGAGAAACTGCCGGAGGAATAAGCGGCCTTAAAATTAAAGATAAATAAATTCCTTTGTATTTCGGTGAAAACCAGCTTCGGCCTAACCGGCCGCGGCCTTTGGTTTGCGACTCGGCCAACACAAGCGTCCCATGGGGGGCCAACTGCATGCCCAACTGCATAGCCAGATCCATCGTCGAAGCCAGATAATCAAAATAATAGATTTTTTTACCAACGAATTTTGTACTAAGCCTGCGGGAAATTTCGAAAGGAAAAAGCCGGTCAGGACAAGATTCTAAACGGTAACCTAAATGCGGAACAGCAACTATCTCATAACCGGAATCTTTTAACTCCTGTATATGTTTCCATAAACCCTGCCGGCTGATGCCCAGATGTTTACTAATTTGATCCCCGGAAACATAATCGTGTTCTTTATTTAAACAATCAAGTATCTTTTCTTTCATAGAGTGGGCTCATTGCGCGTAACTTCTGCACAACTAAAGGCAATTTTTCCAGTAAATAATTAATATCGCTTTCGCAAGTCCACCGGCCAAGAGTTATTCTTAAAGATCCATGCGCAGTTTCATGATCTAAACCAATTGCTAATAAAACATGCGATGGCTCAAGAGAGCTCGAAGTACAAGCACTACCTGTAGAAATTGCAATTCCCAGCATATCCAAGCTTAAAAGCATCGACTCCCCTTCTATGTATTTAATAGAAAAATTTACATTATTCGGCAATCTTTCTGTAGGGTGCCCGTTAAGCCTGACTTCGGGGATTTTAAGAGGGATTTCTTTAATCAACCTATCGCGCAAAATAGTTTGAAACCTAATCTCGCTTTCCATATTTTTTTGGCAAAGCCCGACTGCCTGAGCACAACCGAATATTCCGGGAATATTATGTGTAGATGCACGCCTGCCTCTTTCCTGATCACCGCCACGCATAAATGTTTCAATTCGGGTACCTTTTTTAATATATAAAGCTCCCACTCCTTTTGGCCCATAGAACTTATGTGCAGAGAGAGATAAAAGATCAACATTAAGTTCATTGACATCTATAGGAATATGCCCGAATGTCTGCACAGCATCAGTATGAAAATAAACTCCCTTTTCTTTAGCCAAGCTGGCCAGCCGGGCAATCGGCTGCAAAGTACCAATCTCGTTATTAGCATGCATAATACTAATTAAAATAGTTTTATCAGTAATCGCCTTCTTTAAGTCTTCAGCTAAAACCATGCCATTTTTATCTACAGGCAGATAAGTTACTTTAAAACCTCTTTTTTCTAAAAGTTTTGCCGGTTCACTGATAGCATGATGCTCAATCTCAGAAGTAATGATGTGATTACCCTTACTTTCCAAAGCATAGGCAACGCCTAAAAGCGCAAAGTTGTCCGACTCTGTTCCACCTGAGGTAAAAACAATTTCCTCGGGATGCGCGCCAATAAACTCCGCAATGCTTTGACGGCTATCCTCGAGAGCTTTTTTGGCTTCCTGCCCATAGGCATGCAAACTCGAGGCATTACCGAATTTCTCAAAAAAATAGGGTTCCATAGCCATTAAGACTTCCGGATCAGTCGGCGTAGTTGCCGCATAATCTAAATATACTTTTTTCATTTATTAATCACCTCATTTAAACTGCCAGTTCGATACCCTTCTAAATCTAAAGTAATATAATAATAACCCAAACTTTTTAAGCGCTTAATTATTGCCTGACGGTAACTCAATAGACGGGGAATTTCTTTTTTTTCTACCTCAATCCGGCAAAGCCCATGATAATGGCGCAAGCGCACTTGTTTAAAACCTAAGCCGTTTAAATATACTTCTGCTCGATCAATGCGTTTTAATAAATCACTGGTAATTTTTGTGCCATAGGGCACCCGCGAAGCCAAGCAGGCTAAACTCGGCTTATTCCAGCTAGACAATTTTAACTTCTTACTTAATTTACATATATCCGGCTTACTAAAACCAGCTTCCAACAACGGCGATTTTATTTTGAGCTCTTTTTTAGCAATACTTCCCGGCCGGTAATCTTTTGTATCAGTCAGACTGCTTGCTTCCAAAACAAAATTTAACTTATTTTGTTTTGCAATCTTAATCAATTTTGTAAAAAGCTCTTTTTTACAGAAATAACAGCGCCGGATTGAATTCACCGTAAACTTTTTATTACTTAATTCGGCAGTCCTGATTACTTTAAGCCCTACCCCTATATTTTCTGCCAGGATTTTCGCCTTGGCTAATTCCGATTCAGGATAAGTAGCTGAAACAGCTGTTACTGCCAGGATTTTATCCGGGGGAAGCACTAATGAACAAACCTTAAGTAAAAACGCGCTGTCCTGTCCTCCGGAGAAGGCTACTAAACACGATTGATACTTAGAAATTATACTTTTAAGAACAGCTAAATTCTTCGTAAGCATTACGGCTAAAACTCAATTATAACGCGACTACTTCTTTTATTTCCGGAACTTCCTGCCTTAAGATTTTCTCAATGCCGTTCTTTAAGGTCATCGAGCTCATCGGACAGCATCCGCAGCTTCCTTTTAACTTTAATTTAACCACCCCGTCAGCTGTTACATCAACTAATTCAACATTACCACCATCCGCAGCTAACATCGGCCTGACTTTATCTAAAGCTTTTTCGATTCTCTCTCTCATCTTATCCTCCTCTGGTTAATTTTGTTTTATTGTACCATCGCAAAAAATACTGACAACATATTTATCCCGAAAACCTTGTCTTAGCCAAATAACGAAAAACACTTAGGGCAGCTTTTGAACCTTCTCCGGCAGCAATAATAATCTGTTTCTCCGGGACATCGGTAACATCCCCCGCGGCAAAAATCCCTGGAATATTCGTTTGGTTATGCAAATTAACGACAATTTCCTTTTTTTGATTTTTTTCAACTCCCTCTACGAATTCGGAATTGGGAAAAAGCCCGATCTCAACAAAAACACCACTAACTGCCAATTCTTTTTCTATTCCCCCATACTTTATTTTAATCGCCTTAACAAATTTATCACCAAGCACAGCTAAAACTTGGGAATTATTTAAAATCTTAACATTGCCAGCTTCTTCTATCTTCTGACGCATTACCATATCCCCGAGGAGCTGGTCTGCGCTATTTACTATATAAATAAACCTGGCGATTTTAATTAACTGCAAAGCAGCATCTAGTGCAGAATTACCGCCGCCGATTACGGCTACGTCCCTGCCTGAAAACAATGGCCCATCACAAGTTGCGCAATAGGTTAAACCATGATTCTTAAATTCGTTTTCTCCCGGGACTGCCAGTTCTTTTGATTTCTTCCCCGAAGCAATAATTACACATCTTGCCTGATAATCTGCCTTATTGGTTTTTACGAAAATTGTTTCGCCGGACTTCTTAAGCGCAAGAACCGCTTCATTTTCTTTAAGCTCAATACCGTATTTACGAATATGCTCTTCAAATTTCTGCGCCAAATCCGGTCCGGTAATAAATTGATAACCGGTATAATTTTCAATATCCCCGCTCCAGGCAGCTTGCCCGCCGATATTTAAGCTAATCACTAAAAAATTCAGCTTTTTTCTAGCCGCATAAATACTGGCTGTAATTCCCGCTGGACCTGCGCCGATAATAATCAAATCGTAGATTTGCATGGCGACCCGAAAAATTATAAATTTAGCGACTGCTTTATTTTTTCTTTGTCAAACCCAACAATAATTTCACCTTCAATATCTAAAACCGGTACACCCATTTGTCCGCTGATTTTAACCATTTCGTCTGCTGCGCCGGAATCAACTGCAACATCAAAATTCTTAAATTCAATATTATTTTCCTTTAAAAAACCTTTAACCCGAAGGCACCAGGGGCAAGTAGGAGTACTGTAAACTTTTACACTTTTAGCCATGTGTTACCTCCTTTTTTAAGTGACGCGGAGCAAGATCAACTACATCCTCAACCTCAAAAACAATAAGCTGCTGGGGTTTTGGCAAGCTAGCCTCAGGATGATGCCGTAAAGTTTTATCAGCAGATAAGTTTACCAATAATCTTTTTGCCAAACGAGAGGTAATATTATCCTCCCATTTCTTAATCATCTCCTGACTTATGTTATCATCAGGCAAAATTCTAGCTTTACCCTTAAAACAATAGCCTATAAATTTATGCTCATCAACAACGCTAATGCCAGCTAACGGATTACGTTTTATATTCTCACCGGTCAATCCGCGATAAACATCAATTAGATAAATCAAACCAACCGAATCAATCTTGGCTATGGCTTTACATGAACTATGGGGAAAACCCCCCTTATCTATTGAAGTAACTATCACAAAACTTTGGAGATGTAAAAAACTAATTAGTTCCGGGGAAATTTGCTTCATTATAAAAGTTTGGCAAAATTGACGCCAAATTTAAAACAGTTTTCTAACTCAGCCTTGTCGGGGACATATTTAAAAGACACCCCCGGAAGATTAAAGTTAGCTCCGCTATTAACAAGCATTTCCTGCATTTCCTTGACTGCTCCGCCGGCCCAGCCGTATGAACCAAAAAAACTTATTTGCCGGCCTTTAGGTTTAAGGCCTTTAACAATTTCCAAGAAACCGGCGATATTCGGCAGCATATCATTGTCGTGGGTAGAAGAGCCAAAAAGAAAACCACTGGAAGACAACATTTGAGTAATTATTTCGGTACGATCACTGCCAGCTACATCATAAAGCTTAACCTCTACCCCTTGAGACTGGATGCCCAGGGCAATCTTCTTAGCCATTTTCTCAGTTGCTCCCCACATCGTCTCATAAGCTATAACTACTTTATTTTTAGTTTCACCTTTAGCCCAGGAAACATAAGCATTAATTATTTTATTCGGATCTTTACGCCAGATAATTCCATGGCTGGGTGCGATTATCTTAATCGGTATATTTAATTTCTGAACTTCCTGGATTTTCCTCAGGATTACTGATCCCAACGGCCAAAGAATGTTAGCGTAATATTTTTCAGCCTCATCCATTAAAACACACTGATCAACCTGGTCATCAAAAAGTTCGCTTGCAGCAAAATGCTGGCCAAAAGCATCATTAGGCATAAGCAAGGCATCTTGCAGACAGTAAGTAAACATGCTGTCCGGCCAATGAATCATCGGAGCTTCAATAAAGGAAAGGGTGCGCCTGCCCAGCTTCAACTCATCCCCTGTCTTAACAACCTGAAAATCCCAATCCTTATAATAATGCCTATACAGGCCTTCTTTACACTTAGCAGTGCCCAAAATTTTAGCTCTAGGGCAAAGCGGCATAATATCAGGCAGCGCCCCAGAATGATCAGATTCCACATGGTTGACAATAATATAATCGATCTTTTCAAGAGGGATAACTTCCTTAATGTTGTCAATTAATTCTTGAGCGAACGCACCATGAACAGTATCAACCAGCGTAATCTTTTCATCAATTATCAAATAAGCATTATAGCTAGAGCCTCTCTGCGTAGTATACGTATGCCCGTGAAAATTACGTACATTCCAATCAACAACCCCGACTGAATATATATCCGGTAATATCTTTGTAGCTGCCATTAAGCCCCCCCCTGACTTAAAACAAATTAATAACCCTGGAAGTTTTCTCTAATTATTTTTTCTTCAGTTAAATTTAAATCATCAGACAGTATTTTGTGCATTGCTTCAACCATCAACGGCGGGCCACAAAGATAAAACTTTCTTTCCTGGTAATCTGGAATTTCATCTCTGATTATCCTGCTGTTAATTAAACCGACAATACAATTAAATTTCGGTTCGGCTTCACACAATATATGTGAAACTTTTAAAAGAGGATATTTCTTTTGCATCCCTTCAAGGTCTTCTTTAAAAACTATATCCCGCACGGCTCGATTTGAATAAACCAACACTACATCAGTGCCTAAATTTTTATCGACTACATATTTGATCATGCTGCGGATAGGAGTAATCCCAATCCCGCCGGATAAAAAAGCAATCTTAGGGGAAACCTCATCCAAAACAAACTTACCGAAAGGATATTGGATAGTTACTTCATCCTCGGCTTTTAAATTATCCAGCGCCTTAGAAAAATCACTTGCGCTTAATTTCTTAGTAAATTCTAAATAACATTTTTCGGTCGGAGAACTGGAAATAGAAAGGTATTTTTTCATCCCCGGTCCACTGCCAATGGAAACAGAAAGAAATTGTCCGGCTTTAAAATCTAAATTACCGGCAAGGTCCAGTCGAACGCTCTTAACATTATAATTACGCTGGATAATTTCTTTTACTTTTACCTGAATCTCCTGAGGCATTTTAACTTAATACTCTAGCTAGAAACTAAACTACTTTTTCAAATTGGTCTTTACCGACGCCGCATTCGGGACAAACCCAGGTATCTGGTAAATCTTCAAAACTTGTACCCGGGGCAATTCCATTCTCCGGATCTCCGGCACTAGGGTAGTAAATATAACCGCAGACCAAACATTTGTATTTACCCATTTTCCCTCCTGGCATAAAATCCTAATCAATAATTTATTCTGCTTTAAACACCATCCCTTTATTCCCACCACACTTAGGAGCCTTAAAATTTCTTTCATCCTTAACCGACATACCTTTATCCGGCATAACCATGTTCGGCATTCTGTTTTGCTGCATCATCTGCGGCATATCGCAATTTCTCATCTTTTGCTGCGCTGTACGCCTCTCCCCAAAAGGACCGGCAGCCGTTTTATAAATTGCCCCTGAAAAGACTACTAAAATTGCCAGCCAAAGAAAACTTACCGCCACATAACCAAAAGCCCTTAAACCTTTCTCTTCTACTTTGCGCATCGACAAAAGAACAAAGAAACTTATTGTCAATAATATCGCAATCGGAACAATCGCTTTTAAAGCTGTAAACAAAAAAATACAACACATACTGACCTCCTTTTTTCGCCCCTTATTCTACCTTAACTTCTTTCTCGCTCTTCCAAAGCCCATGAATATTACAATAAGAAACAGCCATAATTACGCCACTTTTTTCAGTCTTAAAAGATGTGGTTATCTTAGGCTCAGAGAATATAGTACTGGTATTTGGCCCTTGAGTAGACTCTCCATGCACAGTAAACTCAAAACGAGCCACCTGATAAGGAAATTTCTCCCCGGTTGCTAAAAAATATACTTCGATAAATTTAATATGATGATCAGTAGTATTCGGATGGGCTATTTGTTTACCGACACTGACATCGATCTTTAAAATGTCACCCTTGCTTATCTTGTCCGGCACATCAATAACCGGGGCGTGTTTTTCAGTTTTCCAGTCTGCACTCTGCAATAAATCTTTAAAATCTGCCATTATCCGCCTCCTCGCTATTTTCCCAATATCTTTTTTAAATCACTCTCTGGAGTACTAATTAGTTTCAGGTCAAATTTTTCTTGTAAGAGGCCAAAAACATTTTTACTGATAAATGCCGGTGGAGTTGGCCCGATATAGATACCTTTAATATTAAGATACAATAAAGATAATAGAATGGCAACTGCTTTTTGCTCAAACCAGGAAAGCACCAGGGTCAAAGGAAGCTGGCTTACTGTACAATTAAATGCCTTAGACAATGCCACTGCTACTTGAATGGCAGAATAAGCATTATTGCACTGTCCAATATCAATTAACCTGGGAATACCCTCTATCTCACCAAAATCAAGCTTGTTAAAACGATATTTACCACAAGCCAAAGTGAGAATTATGCAATCCTGAGGCACTCTTTCGGCAAACTCTGTGTAATAATTGCGGCCCGGCTTTGCACCATCGCATCCGCCAATCAAAAAGAAATGCTTAATTTTCCCGGCTTTAATCGCTAGAATAATTTTATCTGCTAAGCCTAAAATTGCCGTATGATGAAACCCGGTTAAAATCTTTTTGCCCGGTGCATCCGGCAAAGGAGGTAATGATTTAGCTTTTCCCATCAGAGCCTTAAAATCACGATTTTTTAAATGCGTTGCCCCTGCCACACCGGTAATACCTATCGTAAAAAGCCTGTCCAAATACGTATTTTCCGGAGGAATTAACACACAGTTTGTCGTTGCTAACAAAGCACCGCTAAAAGTGTTAAACTCTTTTTTCTGCTCCTGCCAAGCCCCACCGTAGTTACCTGCTAAGTGCTTAAACTTTTTCAACTCCGGATAACCGTGTGCCGGAAGCATTTCCCCATGCGTATAAACATTTATCCCTGTGCCTTCAGTTTGCTTAAGCAGTTCATAAAGATCCAACAAATCATGCCCGGTAATTAAAATACCCGGGCCGGCTTTTGTTCCGGTTTCAACCTGTGTGGGTACAGGATTACCAAATTTTTGTGTATGCGCTTTATCCAACACCTCCATTATCTTTAAATTCATTTCTCCGCATCTCAAAACCAACTCAAGATATTGATTTAAGTCAAAACTTACATTAGTTATAGTCTTAAAAAGTGCTTCGTGCAGAAAAGCATCTACCTGTTCATCGCGAAAACCTAATTGGCGGGCATGAAACGCATAAGCAGCGATACCTTTTAAACCGTACAAAAGCGTATCTTGCAAGCTTTGGATATCCTCATTTTTACCGCATACACCGGATTTTGTGCAACCCGTGCCTAGAGCTGTCTGCTCACATTGGTAACAAAACATTACACACCCCCTTGAAGTTTACGCCACCTTTGTTCTCCAATACATTCCCTGGCTGCCTTACACCAATCAATGCAAGAAGGAAGCAGTTCCTTAGAAATTAGATTCTTGCATTTCGGACAATTAACCTGAATTTCATCAGAAAAAATTTCAGCTAAATAACCACAATTAGAACAAATTATATTTTCGGCCCTGGCTTTACGTTCATCTTGGCCCGGACATTTATTCAACATCAATTCCCCTTTCAAACATATGATTATCCAGCGGTTAAAGAAGCAATACTGATTTGTTTAAGTTGCTTAAATACATTCTCTTCAATAGCGTGTATTTTCTTACTCAAGGCACATTTGCCCTTATCCGGACAGATATTTTTTTTCAGAAAACATTCACTTAAATTGAAACGGCCCTGGAAAATACGCATAATATCAATTACGTAAATTTTTAAAGGTGAGACTCTTAATTTAAAACCTCCAGATTGGCCTTTGTAAGATTCTAAAATTTTTTCTTTACTTAGCTGCTGCAGAATTTTGCGCATAAACGGACCAGGCACATCAAGCTTGCGGACCAACTCATCAACAGCAACTATCCCCTTCTGTTTGGAAATATAACAAATTGCGCGCAGCGCATAATCGGTATTCCTGGTAATCAATTTCATAACTACTTCTTCTCCTAATCATATTTTATAAAAACGGTGGGTAGTTTATCGTCATGCCCGGGACAATCTACTGCAGCCTTCTTTACAGTGGGCTACCGGCCTAAGCATATACTTAATCGTTACTTCCATATCTAATCACCTCCTTCATACATCATTAATGATACCATATAAGTATCATTTGTCAAGTAAAATTAAGCACCTTAAGCTTTTGTCTAGCGAAATCCTGTCGAACATAGTGAGGCAGGATAGACACCTTAAGCTTTTGTCTAGCGAAATCCTGTCGAACATAGTGAGGCAGGATAGACACCTTAAGCTTTTGTCTAGCGAAATCCTGTCGAACATAGTGAGGCAGGATAGGCACCTTAAGCTTTTGTCTAGCGAAAATCATCTTTCGCGGAATTTCTATCTTATAAATAAGTTAAAAATATACCCAGGGCTGCAGGCACTCATTAAAAACCTAAAGTTACTGCAACCCAGATTGATTTAAAATATTGAAATAAGACTTTACGGAAAGTTATTAACGCAGGAAAAAAATACGAAAACAGCACTAAAACAAGAGTAAAAACTGTAACTAAAAATAATCTATTCCCTCACAACCCTTTATGTTTTCCGGCAACAAACAGGGTTATCAGGCATAGCTAACTCCAAACAAACCAGATAAATAAATAAGCAGCAATAACCGCAACTAAGGTAAAGGGAACACCAATCTTCATAAATTCGCCAAACTTAACCGGATGCCCTTCTTTTTTAAGCAAACCACAGGCGACAATGTTAGCTGAAGCCCCAATAGGAGTAATGTTACCGCCTAAGCTTGCGCCAATAAGCAAACCAAAAAGAAACAAAGAAGGATTGATTTGCAGTTTATTTGCCATAATTATAGCTACCGGAAGCATCGCTGCTAAGAAAGGAACGTTATCAATAAACGCGGATAAAATTACAGATAGGAACACTATCGCCGTAAACCCTAAGAATATATTTGACCCAACTAAACTAGCTAAATAATCGGCCAGCACGCCAATCCAGCCGGTAAGCGAAATCCCTCCGACAATAATAAAAATTCCTAAAAGGAAAAAAGTAGTATCCCAGTCCAACTTCTTCATCCCGGAAATAATTGAAACTTTATTTATAAATTTTTCCCAAAACAAAGCAACTATACCGAAAACCATACAAATTATTCCAGCCATAAAGCTAAACTCAGTATCAAAAAATGAGGACAACGCCAATAAAACAATCAAACTGACTAACAAAACTGTCGGCACCCAACTCTTCACTTTCTCGACCGCCACAAGCTGCGCTTTTTCTTTATTCTGCTTAAATATAAAATAGAGTACAAAAAAGGAGAAAAAAGCACCAAGTTCTACTGCAAAAAATATGCTCGGCCGTCCTTGATAAAAAAAGAAGTCTCCAAAGTTCATTTTAGCAAACCCACCGAGAAGCATGCTTGGAGGATCCCCAATTAAAGTAGCTGTACCCTGTATATTGCTTGAAATAGCAATAGCAATCATCATCCTAGTGGGATTTATTTTAAGTTTCTTAGCTAAAGCTAAAGCAATCGGAGCAACAATCAATACCGTAGCCACATTCTCTACAAAAGCAGAAATAAACCCGGTTAAAAGACAAATAAATAAAATCGCCCAAGCCGTATTTTTAGCCCGATCAACAATTATCTCAGCAACATAAGCCGGAACGCGGCTTTCCATGAAAACATCAGCAATAATCAAAGTACCGACAAAAATACCCATAACGTTCCAATTAACTGCAAAAAATGCTTCTTTTAAGGATACCGCCTGGGTTAAAATAAGCAGCAAGCTGCCGATTAAAGCTACAACCGTACGCCTATGTGGCAAGAGAATAAAGAATATGTAGGCAAGCAAAAAAATGGTTAAAGATATTATTTTAGGGCTCATATTTTAACTTAAACTAACAATAACTATTCCAAAAACAATTAAACCAGTACCCACCCAACGCAGAGAACCGAATTTTTCTTTTAAAATCAATTTTGATGCTAAAGCAATAAAAATATAATGCATGCTGTCAGCAGAAAAAGCAAAATTTAGGTCCACCTTCGAAAGCACCAGCAGCCAAATAGATAAAGATACTAAACTAAAAACAAGGCCTAACCAAAGCCGGGGCTTAACTAGCAGTGCAGAAATAAACTTAAAAATTTTTACGACATCCAGAGTGGGCGTAAAATTCAAAGAGTTAATTGCTGATTTTAAAAATAACTGATTGACAGTGTCGCACAAACTGGTCAAAGCAATCAAAATAAGAATTAACAACAGGCCTTCTCTCATTCTACCTGTACAGTCCTTTCTTTGCTGCTCAAAGAAACCAGAACAACCCCGACAAGGACAAACAATATTCCAGCCCATCTTAGAATAGTAATCTTCTCGCCTAAGAAGATAATCGAAACTAAAGGGACAAAAATATAACTAAAGCTGGCAATCGGTACAGCAACGCTTAAGTCTATTTTAGAAAGGATTAAAGACCAAATAATAAAGACAACCGCCACAGTAAACAATCCTGCCCACAAAAATGGCGAAGCAAAAACTGCCTTAAGGAACCCCAGAGCAGTAGCCAAATTAACTACGGCAAAGTTGCTTTGGGTCAAAGCACTTTTCTTAAAAAAGAACTGAATTACGGTCTCAAGGACATCACTGGCAATAAGCAGTAAAAATACTTTAAGCGTAACTTTCTTTTTAAACATATATTTTATTCTCTAATAGTTTACGGCTAATCTAAAACATCGAGAGTGCTTGCATTTGCAGCTATTTTAGCATAAAATAAGTAAAATAAATAATAGAAAAGAAATCATATCCAGCTCTCATAAACAAAGTTCCTTCCATTTTTCTAAAAAACATCACTTAAGGGAAACATGATAATATTCTCATTAAAAGAAGATAAGCGTTTAATTACTGAAATACCTAATACCAGCTTTTTTTTACCCGGAGACAAAAATCTCTGTTTTTTAATTCACGGGCTTACCGGTACTGCCAAAGAGATGAGCTCAATTGCCAAACGATTAAATAAACAGGGATATTCTGTAGCCGCCCCCTTATTGTTAAATCATGACAAATCTATATCCTGCCTTAAAAGAACATCCTGGAAGCAAATTTACAATTCTATACGCGATGAATTTATTAAATACTCAAGCAGTTATGAAAATATTTTTGTGGCCGGACTATCTTTCGGCTCACTGATCAGTATCCTGCTGGCACGTGAATTTCCTGACAAAATAAAGGCACTAAATTGTTTCTCTCCTACCTTATTTTTCGATGGCTGGAGCAATCCCAAATCCAGGGTTCTTCTTCCTCTGATCTACAAAACTCCGCTAAAAGATTGGCTGTATTTTAAGGAAGGGTATCCCTATGGGATTAAAAATGAACGCCTGAGGGCAAAAATAGGAAGCTTCTATAAAACTGCTGAACTTTTTGATTACAGCAAAGTTCATCTTTATGGCTATCCGGTAATCCCGGTATCAAACATGCAGCAAAATGAATTATTAGCTAAAAAAGTGATCTCAATACTTAAAGAAATAAAAACACCTATACAGTTAATGCAAGCCAGAGAAGATGATGTAACTAGCCCCAAAAACTCTTGCTATATCTATAATCACATCAGCTCTAAAGATAAAGAGATTATCTTTTTAGAAAATTCCTACCACATTATTACCGCAGATCAAGAAAGAGATAAAGTTGCAGAAATGACTGTAGAGTTTTTTAAAAAGTATCAAAGTTAAAAAACGGGCTTCTGGCACACCTAAACAATTAAATCTAATTCTAAAGTATTAAGTTCGCAGATTGAGAAATTTAATTATTTCTTTAGTGCCCTATTTAGCGCTTCCTCAAAAAGATTCACGCCTAAATCAATTTCTTCTTCAGTAATATAAAAAGAAGGGGCAATAGTAAAGACGTTTTTATAATACCCTCCGACATCCAAAATCAACCCGCGACGTTTTCCGGCGACGTTTAAGGAACCGCTTAAGCCTAAATTAACAATCTTATCCGTAAGTTCTTTATTCGGAGTATACCCGTCTTTTTCGCATATTTCTATTCTCAAGGCAAGGCCAAGGCCATCAACATCGCCAATTTGCGGATACTTCTTCTGCAATTTCTTAAGCTGGGAAACAAAATATTGGCCTTTCTTAGGGACAGATATCGCAAAATCTGATTCCTCAATTAGCTTCATCACTTCAAGGCCTGCGGCAGTGCCCAAAGGATTACTAGAGAAGGTAGCATGAGTTGAACCCGGGGGAAAAACATCCGGAGAAATTAACTTCTCTTTTGCCCAAACTCCGCTTATAGGATTTAACCCATTAGTTAAAGCCTTACCAAAAACAATAATATCCGGGGTAACATTAAAATGCTCAATCGCCCAGAATTTACCAGTACGGAAGAATCCCATCTGGATTTCATCATCAACAAAAAGAATGCCATACTGATCCAAAATATCTTTTAACCTTGAATAATATTCCTGCGGAGGGACAATATAGCCTCCGGTTCCCTGAATTGCTTCAGCGTAGAAAGCGGCAAATTCACATTTATTATTTTTCTTATTCACTACTGAGTAATATTCAGTTTCAAAAAGACGCTCAAACTGCTTCAAGCAATATAAATCACAAAAATCCCTCTTCTTATCATAGGGGCATCTAAAACAATACGGATAAGGCACAAACATCGCCCGGTCACCAAAATGGCCGAAACGCTCACGATATCTAAAGCTCGAGGTAATTGCTGAGGCAGCTAACGTCCGGCCGTGATACCCGCCCATAAAAGCAAAAACCAGGCTTCTCCCGGTATTGTTCCGTACTAATTTCAATGAATCTTCAAGAGCGCTTGAGCCACCAACATTAAAATGGATTCTCCCCTTTTCTTCAAAGGTCCGCTGATTTTTCTGTGCGAGTTTTGCCGACAATTGAATTTTTTCTTCATGGAGATATTGACAGGCCAACTGCGGCAAGGTATCAATTTGATTTTTTAGTGCATCATTTAAACGCTTATTTTTATAACCAAAATTAACTGCCGAATACCACATCTGTAAATCTAAATACTCCACGCCTTTGCGGTCATAAAGATAACTTCCTTCTGCGCTCTTAAATATATTCAGTTTCTCGGCATAGTGTACCGTGTCCCCCCAGGAACAATATTTTGCTTCTAACTCCAGTAGTTCATCGTGAGAAAAATTTTTCTTACCTTTTGAAGTTTTAGTTAATTGCTTTGAGCTCATATTAATTTCCTCTTTAAATAGATAAAAACGTCTTTTAAATTATGAAAAGCCATATAATCCAACTTACTATCCTTAAGATGCCTGAGCAGATGATCTTTGGCAAACACAACATGCGCATATTTCGCCGGGCAGACATCCGATTCACCATCACCAACATAAATTACTGTGTAATCTTTCAAAGAATTTACCAAAAGATTTTTCGTCTTACAATGCGCGCAAATCTGACAATCTTTATCTTTAAAGGGATACTCCGTAAGTACCTTACCTTTAGAGAAAATTAACTTATTAGCATAAACTTTTAACTTATTGATCCCATTAATCTTTAAAACGCGATTAAGCACATAGTCATAATTATCACTTAAGATAATCGTCTTAACTTTTTTAGCCTGCAAGAGCTTATAAATCTGCTTGAAGTAAGGATCTAGTTTTATTTTAGGCAAATAGGCATCCAGGGATTTTTTAGTTAAATCCATACCCCGAAGCTGACCTTCCAGGCAAGTCTTTGAGCCGATTCTCCCACTCTTCCATCTCTTTTCCAACTCTACCCAACGGTCATCTTTGGAAAAAAGTAAAAGCATATTATCAAAAACATCACAAGTGGCGATAGTATTGTCAAAATCAAAAAAAACAATACATTTTTTGGGATCCAGCTGAATACTCTTTTCTTTCATATAAGATCCTTAAAAAATATACCCCTATCGCGTTAAAAGGGGTAGGCAAACTTTAACTACTTATTGTTATTTTAACCCTAACCTTAAAACCTGTCAACTCTAAATTAACCTAGGGCTATAGACCCCCGGGAGGCTTGCCTGGCAAAATAAACACTTATTTCCAGAAAGATGGGATTCTATAATATCAAACCCCTCTCTTTTAATAAGGACCTTCCGGCAGGAAGTGCAAAAGGTATCCTGCCCCCAACCGCGGAAATTACCGGCATAGACATAATGCAACCCTTGGGCCTTGCCTAACTCATAAGCAGATCTTAAGGTACGCTCCGGGGTAGCCAGGTAAGAACTAAACTTATAATCCGGATGAAAACAAGAAATATGCCATGGAATATCCCGGTTAACACTAGCAATGAACCTGGCAATCCCCATTAATTCCTCTTCCGTATCGTTCTCTCCGGGGACCACTAAAGTAGTAACCTCAACCCAAACCCCGGATTCATACAATAATCGAATGGAATCAAGAACAGGCTGAAGTTTAGCCGAACATATTTTCTGATAAGAACTTTCCTTAAAAAACTTTAAATCAATATTAGCCGCGCCTAAATATGGCTTAAGTAAAAAAACAGCTTCCCGGGTCATATAACCATTGGTAACAAATATATTGCACAAACCGGACTCTTTGGCCAATTTCATTATTTCTAAAGCAAATTCGAAGTAAATAGTCGGCTCGGTATAAGTATAAGCTATTGCTTTACAGTTATTTTGCTTAGCCAATTCAACAATATCATCCGCACTAGAATACTCCCCCGGACTTTGATTGATATAATTAATCTGAGAAATCTGCCAGTTCTGGCAAAAACCGCAACGGAAGTTACATCCAGCAGAGGCAATAGAAAAGGCTCTCGATCCAGGGAAAAAGTGATACAACGGTTTTTTCTCAACTGGATCTACATTCGCTGCCACCAACTTGCCATAATTAAGCGTATAGAGAATACCGTCAATATTCTGCCTTACACCACAAAAACCAAATGCACCATCCTTAATTTTACAATTATGCGCACAAAGCTGACAACCTACCTTCCGATCTTCTAATTGAACATACAGCTGAGCTTCTTTCATATTAATAAGTGGGTAAAGCTGGTTTTAGGCATACAGGTTACTCTATAAAGAGTATCACTTAATACCGGCAGCTGCCTATAGAACACTTCTATTTCTTTTAAACCAATAGTATCCGTGTAACCGGAGATTATCTGTGCCGATAAAGAAACCATCTCCGGATTAACCGGCCCCCTAATCAAGGAGATCGGACCAGCTAAATTTTTCTGCGGACTTAATAGGTGATCTCCCGGCTCAGTTAACTGCATAAGCAAATTATTTTCACTTTCGTTTCTTCCCAAAACAAGGCGGGATTTTTCTCCTATCCGAAAATGCCTGCCTAATTTTAAAAGCTCCAAATTATTCAGGTTTAATTCATTATGCGCAAGAAGCTCTTTTAATCTTTTAGAAAAACTGGGATCGGTCAATAAACAGCCTCCGGCAGGCGTTGAATACTTTAAAATACCCAAATCTCCAGCCAAATGCATCTGTGGTTTACGCCTACGGCCGTTAAGCTTAAGCAGCTTAACCCTTTCTACCCACCCCTCTTTTTCAGCTAAGCTTGGAGGAAAAAACTGTGCAGATAACGGCCGCAGCAATAAATCACCGAGCCCGCTTTTTTCTTTAATTAACTTTAATGCCTGTTTATTTTGGGACATCGGCCGCTGGCCAAGCACCTCTCCGGTAACGATAAAGCTGGCGCCTAACTCAGGCATTAATTCTCTTGCTTTGCTAAACATTAAAATTTTACAATCAATACAAGGATTCATATTTGATCCAAACCCATAACGCGGCTCTTGAACTAATTTAAGAAATTCACTTCCTAAATCAATTTCGATTATCTCCATCCGGAAATCAGAAAATTTTTCCCTTATATTTAATTTGCAGAATGGTATTTTAAAATGCAGGCCGATTATTTCTACGCCCTGATTTTGGATAAGTTTTGCGGCTAATAGACTATCCAAGCCTCCAGAGATTAAAGCTAACGCCTTTATTTTCATAAAAATAATTGACTATTCAGGTAGGAAAACCTTCGCGAATGCAATAAACAGGATACCAAATAAGAAAGCAATAAATGCCAGCGTAGCGCGGTTCTGATTGCTTTCTTTATGCACCTCCGGAATGAGGTCTGACATGGCAATATAAATAAACCCTCCGGCAGTCAAAGGCATAATAAAACTGGAAAAACCAGACGCAAAATCAGAAATAAAATAACCAGCGATTGCCCCGATCATCGCAGTTGAGCCGCAAATAAAATTATAAAATAAGGCTCGCTTCCGGCTGAAACCACCATAAATAAGCACGCCAAAATTCCCCAATTCTTTAGGTATTTCGTGCAAAATTATCGCTAAGGTTGTAGCAATTCCTAATTTTATTGAGATAGTAAAACTTGCGGCAATAGCAATGCCATCAATAAAATTATGAAAAGCCTCCCCAAAAAGATTTAGATAGGTAAAAGCATGAATGTGACAATCTTTATCGTGGCAATGCCTCCAATGCAGATACCTCTCCATCAGAAAAAATAAAACTATGCCTAAGATTAGATAGTAAAAGACAATTGTACTACTTGTTTTTTGAAGTGCTTCCGGAAGGATACAGAGAAAAGCACTGCCAATAAGCGCACCGGCAGAAAAACCGATCAAGCAAAAAATAATCTTATGCAGCAAATTATCCTTTATGGCAAGTGTAAAAATACCCACTAAGGATATAAGGCTAACCAAAAATGTGCTGGCTATAATCCAAAATAAAACCATATACAGGAATTTAACCTAAATTAGGTTTTCTGCCCTTATTGGCTTTCTTAGAACGCCAGTTAAGCTTTCCTCTACGTTTTCTTTTTCCCATAGTTAATTTTTGTAGTAATTCATCGGTACGTTTTGCGCAATATAGCGCCCTGCTTCAACCAAGCAATCATAAATAACTTTACCCATAGGCTTTCCGGAATACTCACTCAAACCTGCTTTGAAAGCCTTGTCATGAGGGGTTTTTATACTCTTCTTCCCAGGGTTTTCTATTGCCTGACTTTGAATATCTCTATTGCTTATAATATTAGAAGTAGCCCGGTCAATAATCCGCAGGCCCAACTGCATATTTGCTTTATTTAAAGCTTCTCCTAACAATCCACCCATAAAACTACTGGCACTGCTTCCTCCGCCAGCTAAACCCGCTTTGCCGCCTGAACTTTCAGGTATAAATTCAATAACCGCAACACTAACAATTAAGTCTGCTTCTTGCGGGCCGACTACAATAAAACGCTTAGTGCCGGACAAAATGCTGATAAAGTATTCTTTCAGGGCTAAACCAATCTCAACATCAACACCCGAAGTTTTCAGTTCAAAATCATTAATTGTGATTTTAGCTTTTGGACCGGAATATTGACTTAATGGCTCTCCGGTTAATGATTTATCTAAAGCAAAATGCGGTTTGGTTGAAAAACATCCAGCTAAACACAACAACATTGCCGCGAAACTAAATATCTCAAAGCATTTCTTCATACTCATTTTTAATATATTACCGATTAACCTAACTGTCAAGGAAAACCTAATTAACAAGCTACTCCAGCATCTGCATAAGCTTGCCAATTGCCGGAATAATTTTAAAAGGCTTCTCTTTTTTAATCTCACTTTTACTACTTGAGCCGCCCATGACAATTATCGCATTAATCTTCGCCCGATTCGCTGCTTGAGCGTCAATCACCATGTCCCCGACATACAAAACCTGCGATTTCTTAAAGGCGAACCTTTTAACTATTTTATTTAGTATTTCAGGATTTGGTTTGCCATGCTTTAATTTATCAGCACAAAGCACATAATCAAAATAGTCAAATATCTGTAAATGCCTTAAGAGTATAAGAGAAAACTCCGTTGGCCGATTACTGGCTACTGCCAACTTATAGCCCCTGGCCTTGAGTTGGCGCAAAAGAGATTTGGCATACGGATAAAGATGCGCATACTTAAGTAAACTATGTTTATGATGTTTACGGTAAAGACTCAACGCTTGGTCTAAATTTTCGCTGGGCACAAAAGGCTTGAGCAAATTCCCATCGCCCCAGCCGACTGCTCGACGAATAACGCCGGAATTTTGTATTTTTAATTCCAACGTACGCATCACATAATTAAAGCTCTTTTCTATCGCTGCATAGGCATTAATTAATGTACCATCTAAATCAAAAATAATTAATTTTATATTTCTCATAATAAATATAGGCAGGGTTTTAAGGCCCTGCCTATCGGTAATAATTTATTTATATAAACAATTATTGTGCTTGCGCGCTGACAGCAGACGTTGATTCAGGCGCTAGAACTTCTGCTGGAGCATCAACGACAGCTGGCTGCGTCGTCGTTGCTGTGGCATCTTCTAATACTGGCGGAGCATTAGCTGCAGGCGCCTCAGCAGTTTTATCCCCTGTTTTAGCAGATTCCGCAACCGGCGGCACAGCATCCGGCTTTTCAAGGCTTATGTTTTTAGCAATATTTTTATTATCCGCGCTAATTGCATAATCTATGCTCAGAGTATCTTTTAACTTTAATTCATTAAAACTATTAATATTCTCAAAAGTTGTTTTATCATCAACAATTAAAATAAGTTCTTTCTCCTGATCAGTTTCATAATCAAGATACTTAATGGTAAGCGCTTTGGACTGATTATCTAAATTTGTTACTTCTCCCCAAGCCCACTGCGTATCGCTTTTTTCCTGAGGAACCGCAACCTGCTGGTTAGGAGTAACAACTGGAGCAATAACGACGGAATCAGTAGGCGTAACCGCAGCCTCTTCAGCAAAAACAGCACAACTAACCATTATGCTTGAAATAATAAATACCGATAAAAACAAAATTTTCTTAAAATGCATCTTACCCTCCTTTTAAGCTTAATTTAAATTATCATAGTATTTAATATTTGTCAAGTTACCTATAAAACCAATGAAACTGACCTAAATATTACAACTAAAAAATAGCTTTAATTAATAAAGGCTGGCTTTAATACGTAAATGAAGTTTGCGATAAACAATCACAGCCAGGATAATCTTTAATAAATCACCAAATACAAACGGTAGAAACCCGAGCAAAAATGCCTGAGCCATCGAACAGGATAAACTGAATTTTAACCAAAACATGCCGCTAGATAAAATTATAAAATCCGCAAATAAGAGTTTCGAAAAAATAGCAAGCCTGCTTTGCCTTTCGTCTGTAAAGAGGCTACCGGTTAAGAAAGAAGCTAAAACAAAACCGACAACATAACCGCCGGTGGGGCCGAGCAAGTATAAACTACCACTGCCCAAACCGGTAAAAACCTGCTGGCCTATCAAACCTAAAAACATATATGAGGCCTGCGTAAACATGCCGAGTTTTCTACCCAGTAATGCCCCGGAAAGTAAAACAAAGAGTGTCTGCAAAGTAAACGGCACCGGGGTAAAAGGCAAAGGTATCCGGACAAAAGCAGATAAAACAGTAAGAGTAAAGAAAACCCCTACAGCAATCATCCGGCAAACTCGACTGTCACTAATCAATTCTTTCTTAAGAATACTTTCCATATCATTCTCCTTAAAACTCGCGAAGGTATAAACGACTACCCTATTAAGATCGAGGATTACACCCCTGCACGCAAAGTGTTATTTTATTTTCTTATAATTTGTATATTATATATGAAAACTAAATAATAGCAAAAGAAATAAGAGGAAGATTCTATCCTTTTGACCGGATAGAATCTTCCTCTTATTTAATTATTTTAAAGCTTTTTGCTTATTCTTTAGCTATAGCTAAAGTAATTATACCAGCTAAAATCAAGAATAAACCGATACCACCTTTAATAATTGAAATAAGCTCAGGCCAAAACTTTAAAATTGACAAGCCACCTAAAACCAAAAACACTAACCCTAAAATAACTTTAAAAAGCGTAGCTAATGTTTTCTTCCCATTACAACATTTACTTTCTGTACCACAACACTTCTTCTCGTCTTGCCCCATCTTAAAACCCTCCTTTTAAATGAACGCTTGGCTTACTGCTACTTGCCTGCAAAAATAGATTAACAGTAAAAGTAAGCTCATGCGCAGTTTTATCCCGCCGCATAATTTTAGGCGGGAGGCTTACTCTTCCAGCGACGATGAATCCATCCCCACTCTGCGGGATACTTCCGTATATAAGACTCAATGATATCAGTAAGCCTCTGGATATTGACCAATATTGTATCCCGGGGATCTTTACCTTCAACTAACTCTAGTTCCGGTTCAAACACTATCCTATGCTTATCATTGGGCTGCCTGAGAATAAAACAAGGGACAATTGCAGCTTTAGTTCTTTGAGCTAAAATTACCGGACCGGTAGCAGTAGCTGCCTTTTCTCCAAAGAAATTAACGAATACTCCTCCGGTTCCAAAATTCTGATCGATCGGGGTAAAAATCAGTTCATTATTACGCAGAGCAGTAATGGTGCTATTCACACACTCACTCCGCGGTTGGCTATAAATCGTACGCACTCCATATTTCTCTCTTTTCTTACGAAAGATCTCTTCCATCTTAGCATCATGCATCGGTTTCATGATCCCGCCGGCCTTATACCCGGCTACCGCCAGCCTGCCCAAGAGAAGAGGGAAATTACCAAAATGAGCACTAACCAAAATCACGCCATGCCCACGAGCCAATGCCTTATCCAAATTCTGACAGCCGATAATTTCCACCCGGTCCTTTAAAGCGTGCGGCTTATCAAAAAAGAACATGAGCTCGACTGCGCTCTTGGCCATGTAGGTAAAACAAGTCTTGGCTATTTTATTAATCTCCTGGGAGGATTTTTCTCCGCCAAAAGCAATATTCAAACTATTTAAAGCAATTTTCTTTTGTTTTAGCGCAAACACATAGGCTAAAGCGGCAAGGTTACTGGCAAAAGCATACAAAAAACCAGCAGGCATAACCTTCACTATTGAACAACAAAGGCCTATTCCAAACCTAGCCGTAGAATGTTTTATTAATTTACGAAATTTTTTAAAATCCATTTTAATTTAAGTTAATTCAGATTATACCAAACTACCCTAAAATTACAATAGGTTTATCTAGCCTTGTTTTATCCACCTTGCGCCCTATTTAATTTTAATTTTACGAAAACCAACAACATCAACCGGCAGATTGCCATGATAAGCTTTCAAGGAAGTAAGCAAATAATTCGGATCCCCTAAAAGCTTAAGCGGAATTTTTAAAATTAAATAATTAGCACCCAAATCTAAAATTACCCCATGGTCAATAACCTTGTCTTTGGCATTAAACACCTTACATCTTCTCGATGAGGTAATTATGCGAATTTTTGGCATTTGAGCAAAAGCTTTATTTTTGCTATACCCAAAAAGATATAGCAACGTTCCGAACCTGCTGCTAAGCTTCCGGGGCTTATCTACACGCACGATCAAATAGTTATCTTCATGAGCATAGCTAACTGAACCTTTTTCTTCCATTACTTCGACTTCTCTTGAACTTGACGGATAATCCCCCTCACTAAACATCTCCGAAGCCCCAAAGTAAGCAATCATCTTATCTTGCAATGTCGACTGAAGATTTAACTCTAAAACCGGATAATTACCAAAAAGCTCATTTTCTCGAGCAAAAGAAAGTAAATAAAAAGCGCTGGTTTGCGTTTGGCTCTTATAAAAAAGTATCGATTGATATTTTTTATCCAACTCATCAAAACTTAAATTCAGGCGTTGCCAATTAATTTTAGAATTAATAAATTTATCTGGCGGGTACAACTCTAGTTCCGGATGATAATGCCTTGGCTTGGGCCAACCAACAAAATGCACAAGATAAGGATGAATTTCGGGAGCAGGAAACACCTCCTCTAAATCGCTTAAAGCCACCTGGAGAAACAAATATAATGATTTATGGTCAACATTGACATCAGCCGGATGCGAAACAAATATTTGATCCGGCCGATAATCCAAAAGCTGATTAGTTAAATCTTTTAAAATACTTTCTCCGTAATAGGGAGCTCCGTAAGAAGAATTATCTGGATACGGCACATTAGATATACGGGTTAGCCGGTCCCGGAATGGTTTCTTGGTCTGCCAGTATTTACAGAATATTTCAAAAGTTCCGTAATCCGGGTATCCTAAAAATACCAGATCGTCCTCATTCAGCCCTAAGAATTTCATCGCCCGAATTGACTCTTGCTGACGTAAAAAGCCCATATGAATAAATTCGCTCTGGCGCATAACAATTCTTTTTTCATAAACAATAAAAGCCAATTCATTGTGATCGCCATTAGTCAGGTAAACTATCTTGACTTTGGATCCGGCTTTAAGTGCCTGCTGGATAACTCCGGAACAAGCAATAGCCTCATCATCCGGATGTGGAGCTAAAATCAAAATCCGCTGGCCATTCTTAAAAGGCTCTAGCGGTAATATAGAATTACGCTCAAGCTGCAGTTTCTGCGCGCTTGCGCATCCATTAAGCAATAAAAGTAACAAAATAAATGTTAATCTTTTTTTATACATACTTATATCTTAGCATTCAAATAATTTCTAGTCGAGAGAATTAAATGTATTCAAGAGGATCCTGGGGAACGCCGTTTTTCCTGATTTCAAAATGCAAATGGGGGAGCATATCGCGATATCTGGCATTACCGGTCTTGCCAACACTACCAACAACCTGTCCTTGACGCAAATAATCATTTTTACGTACAAAAATTTCCGAGAGATGCCCATAAATCGTAATAATATTATTACGATGGCGGATGATGACATATTTACCCATGCCACGATTCTCGGTTGCACAAACCACCTTACCGCTTTTAGCAGTCAAAACCGGCGTACCAATATAAGCTAACAGATCAATCCCTTTATGAAACCTCCTGCCGGATCTGCTTGAGGCAAACAAACCATTCCCGTGATTATCACTGCGGATAACAATATCTCCCTTATATTCGATGGGACAGATAAAATACTGTTTGTCCATTGCAGCTATCCCCAGAAATACAGAGGTTGACAATAAAATAAAAATAATTAATAAGATTTTTTTCATTTTCTATTTTTTAATATAAATATTATAACACCTGCATCAAGTAGCAGGCAAAAAACGATAAAAAAATCACCGTAGTGATTATAAAATGTGCGCCTAAACGGTTCTAAATAGATATCCTGGCTGGTAAAACCGGCAACAAATATTTTATTGCCTTTTAGGCCATTGACTACTGATAAAATTTTTCCCTTTGGGTCAATAAAACCGGATATCCCGGTATTAGCTGAACGCGCCAGATATACACGATTCTCAACTGCCCTAAAAACTGAAGCCGCAAAATGCTGATAAGGTGCACTCCCCTTTTTATACCAGGCATCATTGGTAATATTAACTAGGAACCTTGCCCCTTTTTGCACAAACTGGCGGGATAATTCCGGAAATAAATCCTCAAAACAGATAAGCACCCCGAAATCAGCCGGATACTTAAAAATAGTATACTCCCGACCCGGTGTTATATCTCCGATCGGAGCGATAGACTCTAAAAACGGAAAAATATTTTTAAGGGGCACAAATTCGCCGAAAGGAACTAAGTGTAATTTATTATAAGTTGAGCGCAAAATACCTGATCTATCGATAAACAAAGCACTGTTATAATAGTTATTTTCAAGCAGCCTAACTGCACCGGCTAATAAACTAATTTTTTCCCGGCGGGCAAGAGAATAAACCTGTTCAAACTCTATATCATCCTGGCCCCAAAGAGCCGGGACAGAGGCTTCCGGCCAAATAATTAAATCCGGATTATCCTTGGCTGCCAAAACAGTCAATTGATTATAGTTATTTTGAATAAAACTAACTGCCTGCTTATTCCATTTTAAATTTTGCGGAATATTGCCCTGGATGACTGATATTTTAAACTTCCGGCTGGCTCCTAAATCGGGTTTATAGCTTAATCTAACAACTCCATAGCCTAAGGATAAAAAAATAATTGCAGCGGGAATTAAATAAATTTTTAATTTTGATTGCCGGCGGATTATGGAATAGGCTGTAACGTTAACCAAAACAACCAAAAAAGAAACTCCCCAGGCACCGGTAATATCCGCCAGCTGAATAACCGGTAAATTTGTGGATTGCGAAAAGCCGATTAATGCCCAGGGAAATCCGGTAAATAAATAACTTCGGGTATATTCGAGCAAAACCCAGAAACAAGGTAAAAAAATAATCCCCTTAGCTGTAGGTTTTTTTATAAATGCTGCACCTAAACCAAATAAGCCAAAATATAAAGCCAGGTATAAAACGAGAATAGCTGTGCCCAAAAGCGTAACATGAACAAGCCAATAAACCGTAAATGCCCAAAAAATAATTCCGCACAAATACGCCAGAACAAAAGATTGGCGTAGAGATTTATTTTCTAAGGCAATAAAAAGGGGGATAAAACCAAACCAGGCAAATTGCCAAAAATTAAAACTAGATAATGAAAGCGACAATAAAGTTGCAGTTATAATCGAAAGGGCTACCGCACTCATTTTCCACAGCACTTTTTATATTTCTTACCGGAACCGCATGGGCAAGAATCATTGCGCCCAACCTTAGGATGATCTGATTGCACAGTTTTGACTGTGGGCTTTTCTGAAATAGCGGCATTTTCTGAAACGCTATCTTGTTGCGGAAAAGCTTGGAACTGATCTGTCTCAATCCGGGAAACAGTGGTTTGGCTCCCAATAGCCAAAGCCACCGGATGAGACATCTCCTTAGGTAAAGAACTAAAAACTCCTTGAAATTTATCCGGTTTGGCCGGCTGTAATTTAAAAACAGTCTGTACAGCATCTTCTTCAATGGCAGCAATCATCTGGCTGAACATCCCGAAAGCTTCGCGCTTATACTCAATCAGAGGATCTTTTTGCCCATAGGCACGCAAACCAATGCCTTCACGCAAGCTATCCATAGCATAAAGATGGTCTTTCCATTTACTATCGATAATCTGTAAAAAAACCATACGCTCTAAATTACGCAACAACTCTTCCCCCATTGATTTTTCTTTATTTTCATAGGCGGCAAGCAATTCTTTAGTTAACTCTTCTTTCATATCCTGGATACTGAGGTTTGTGAATACTTGGGAACCTAATTCTAAGCCAAAATTTAAAGCTGTAAAACTGACTAAACCTGCAAGATCTGTTTCCGATGAATTTTCGTTGTTATAAACTTTCAAATAATCACCGGCTAGTTTAGAAATGATCTCAATAATATTTTCTTTTAAAGAAAACCCGCCCAAGATTTGCCGGCGCTGGCCATAAATAATCTCTCTTTGTTTATTCATTACATTATCGTATTCTAGAAGCTGCTTTCTAATTTCAAAGTTATGCTGCTCTACCCTGCGCTGAGCAATCTCAATCGAGCCGCTTACCCAGGGATGTTCGATAACCTGCCCGTCTTCTAATCCTAATTTATCCATTAACCCGATAATTCTCTCGGAACCGAACAAGCGCATAAGGTCATCCTTTAACGACACATAAAAACGCGAAGATCCGGGATCACCCTGGCGGCCGCAGCGGCCGCGCAGCTGGTTATCAATACGCCTTGCTTCATGCCGCTCTGTCCCTAAAACATGTAAACCGCCTAATTCCACTACTTTATTATGTTCGAGCTGAGCCTCTGACTTATAATGCTTAAAAATTGCTTCACGTTCGCTAATATAATTTGGATCTTCCGGATTTAATTTTTGTTTAGCTACACTCCGAGCAATAAATTCAGGATTCCCTCCAAGGAGTATATCAGTTCCGCGGCCAGCCATATTGGTGGCAATAGTTACGCCTTTATACCTACCGGCTTGCGCGATAATCTGGGCTTCCATTTCATGATATTTTGCATTCAACACCTGATGAATAACCCCCCGGCGCTTAAGCATCTCAGAAAGCATTTCAGATTTATCAATAGTAATTGTCCCGACTAATACGGGTTTACCTAATTTGCTTAACTCAACAATTTCTTCAACTACTGCCGCAAATTTTTCTTCTTCAGTTTTATAAATACGATCCGGATAATTCTTGCGCACCAAAGCCTGGTTAGTCGGCAGAACCACCACATCCAGTTGATAAATACTTTTAAATTCATTGGCTTCGGTAAAAGCAGTCCCGGTCATACCCGCCAATTTTTCATACATACGAAAATAATTCTGGAAGGTCACTGTTGCCAAAGTCTGGTTTTCCCGCTCAATCTTTAATCCTTCTTTAGCTTCAGCTGCCTGATGTAATCCGTCTGACCAACGCCTGCCCGGCATAAGCCTTCCGGTAAATTCATCGACGATAATTACCTGCCCGTCTTTGATGACATAATCCACATCGCGCTTAAAAAACTCTTTTGCCCGCAAAGCGGCAATAGTATGGTGCCGATATTCAATTGTCTCTAAAGAATGCAATGTTTCCACATTCCAAAGTTGAGAAGCTTTAACTTCCCCGGCATCAGTTAAAGCTACTGTTTGGGCCTTCTCATCAGCTACATAATCAAACCCCAAACCTAAGTCTATTCCCTTGTATTTTGCATCAATTTCATCATGCTCAGTTACGCGGCGCCCCTTTAATTGTTCAACTATTTTTTTAGCCAAATAATATTTCTCGGTAGATTCTTCAGCCGGGCCGGAAATAATTAAAGGGGTCCGGGCTTCATCAATTAATATCGAGTCAACCTCATCAACAATTGCATAATAGAACGGCCTCTGCACCAGGTCATCAATAGAATACTTCATGTTATCGCGCAAGTAATCAAAACCAAATTCGTTGTTTGTCCCATAAGTTATATCGCAAGCATAACCGATTTTCCTTTCCTCATCACTCATGTCATGTTGGATAGTACCGACACTTAAACCTAAAAATTCATAGATCGGCCCCATCCACTCTCGGTCGCGCTTGGCTAAATAGTCGTTAACCGTAACAACGTGAACACCTTTGCCCAGCAAAGCATTAAGATATGCTGCCAGTGTTGCCACCAGTGTTTTTCCTTCTCCGGTGGACATCTCGGCGATTCTGCCTTCATGTAAAATAATACCTCCGGCGATTTGCACATCAAAATGCCTTAAACCAATCGTGCGCTTGGATGCTTCGCGAACCACTGCAAAAGCCTCAGGTAGAATATCAGCAAAAATTCTATTGCGGCTATTCTTTAACTTTTCTTTTAACTTTTCTTTTTCTTCAGGCATAGCGACATTCTGCATAGCCTGCTGCAATTGCTCTAATTCCGGAGCAATTTCTTCAGACTTAATTTTTAAATGTTTTTTAAATTCCTCGGATTTAGCGGTTAACTCTTGATCGCTAAGCAAGCTTATCCGGCTTTCACAAGAATTAACCCGGTCAACCAATCCAGCCACCTCAACCATCTTATTCATTGAAGGGCTTGGCATATCCGGATGCAATGCTATATTCAGCTTGGGGTATCTTTTGATTATTGCACCCTGCTTATTATTCAATATAATTTTTCTAATTAATCCTAGCATTTAATTTTCCTTTAGATCCCCCGATAAGGGCTTATCTTTTAGCAATAAATTTTAAATACGCCTCAATAAACTCATCCAGAAAACCATCTAAAACCTTCCCGGAATCCCCGGTTTCAAAATCCGTGCGATGATCTTTAACTAAATTGTAAGGATGCAAAACATACGAACGGATCTGGCTGCCCCATTCAATTCTTTTTTTATCCGAATCTTGCTCTTTTAATTCTGCCTCTTTTTTTGCCTGCTCAGCTTCATAAAGACGGGCCTTGAGGATTCTCATCGCCGTCTGCTTATTCTGAAACTGCGAACGCTCATTCTGGCATTGCGCTATGATACCGGTCGGTAGATGCGTAATCCTTACTGCCGAATCCGTAGTATTAACGCTTTGCCCGCCTGCGCCCTTAGAACGATAGACATCGATACGCAGATCTTTTTCATCAATTTTTATATCCAGATCCTCTTCTATCTCCGCAATCACGTCTACTGAAGCAAAAGAAGTATGCCGGCGTTTATTGGCATCAAAAGGAGAAATGCGCACCAACCGATGTACACCGCGCTCTGCTTTTAGATAACCGAAAGCATATGGACCCTCGATTAAAATAGTGACATTTTTTATTCCTGCCTCTTCCCCATCTAAAAGATCGATTGTTTTTACACTATAATCATGAGCTTGTGCAAAACGGCTATACATCCTAAAAAGCATCCCCGCCCAATCGCATGATTCTGTCCCGCCGGCACCAGCATTAATACTTAAAATCGCACTGTTCTTATCCAACCGGCCGCCCAAAAGCACTTGAAATTCAAGTTTGTCAACGACCACTAGAAGAGAATCAATATTTTTCGTTAAATCCAAAATAAGATCCTGATCATCTTCTTCAAGTAAAGGAACAAGCTCAGCAAGCTCCTGATATTTTTTATAAGCTTGGCTCCAAGGCTCAACTATAATTTTAAGATTTTTTAATTCTTTAACTATTCTAGTAGATTGTTCACCGCTATCCCAGAACCCCTCAGAAGACATCTGACGAGCTAAAGCTTCGATCTGCTGGCTTCTTTTTTCAACGTCAAAGATAACCTCTTAAATTTTCTATTCTCACACCGATTTCGCTAAGTTTAGTTGTAATTTTATCAATCATCTTTTCTCCTTGCCCGGGATACGCCGGCGGCTCCTTTAAGGCCAACTGTCAACCCTCCAGAATACAGCGACCCAATACCTATTAGCGCCAAATTTTATGTTTTCTTAATTCCCCGGTAAACTAACATAAACTCTTCACGGCTATCCGCGACTAATGCCGCATCTTCTAAATTTACCTTGTCCTCATTAACTAATTTAACTAAAGATTGATTAAATGACTGCATGCCAAAAACTGTGCCCTCTTCAATAAATTGAGGAATCTCCCAGATTTTACCCTCGCGGATCAAACGGCTGATAGTCGGTGTCAAAAGCATAACCTCATAGGCAGGAAAACGTCCGACCCCATCCTTAGCAGGTACAAGCCGCAAAGAGATTACCCCTTTCAACAGAGAAGCCAATTGATTCCTTACTTCTTGATGCTGGTGCGGAGGAAAAAGATTGATTAATCTTTCTACGGTCTGAGAAGCATTAATAGTATGCAAGGTACTTAAAACTAAAACCCCTGTTTCCGCAGCAGCCATAGCGCTTGATACTGTCTCATAATCACGAATGTTGCCGATAAAAATTACGTCGGGGCTCTGTAAGGTAAAAGCACGTAAAGCAACCGGATAGTTCTTAACATCCATACCCAGTTCGCGCTGATTGATAATTGCCTGCTTATCCTCAAAAGTAAACTCAATCGGCTCTTCCGCAGTTAAAATATGTTTTTTGGCATTATTATTTATATATTCCATCATACTGGCAATTGTAGTTGATTTCCCACTACCCATCGTACCGGTCAAAAGCACAATCCCCCGGGTTTCCATTGATAGTTTTTTTAATATTTCATCGGGAAGATTAAGTTCCCCAAAACTAGCTATATTGTTATGCACATTTCGGATAACAATAGATGGCCAATTCCTCTGCATAAAGATGCTAACTCGAAAACGCCGCAGGAATTCTTCCAGATACACGCCAAAATCTACATCCATTTCATTCCTAAAAACTTCCAACTGCTTGGTGTTAGCCAGTTGTTCAATTGCCACCATGACATCATCTACGGTTAATATTTTAGTATCCATAGGAATTACTTTCCCATCGATACGCAAGCGAGGCACACCTCCGGCACGATAAAAAAGATCCGAAGCATTTCTATCCACCATTTCATGCATTAATTTTTTAATATCCATATTCCTCCCGAGTTACTCTTCCCCTCTTTTTCTGCACAAACATGCGGGGCTGCGGAACTAAACTGCTTTAAAGCAGTTTAGTTTCTTGATTATATCACCCTATTTCCTTTTAATGTAGGATTAAATTCCATGTATTTAGCCAGCATCAACCGGGTTTGTGCATCTATTGCCGGCAAAGAACCAATAATTAATATAATAATCGGCACAAAAAACCATTCTAAAACAAAAATTATATTTTTAAACCAGCTTACCCCTTTAGGGCGCGCAGGCAAAATTGTCCAGCTTAAAAATATCCAGGTTAAACTTGTTACTAAGGTAAACTTAAATAATAAACCGGCAATCCTGGGTAGATTATAAGCAATGGCTGTCTGGTTAAAAAATACCCCGCCAAAAAATATCGGCAGATATCCAATCACTGCCAAGATAACCGCCCAAACAGCCCAAGTTACATGGCTTTCTAAGAGCTGAAAAGACCTTCTTAGCTTATTAAACAGGGAAATGTTTTTATTCTTCATAAACCCAGCCACCACAAAAGGAAAATTTTCTACACCCCAAGCCCATCTTCTCTTCTGCTTATACTGTACAACAATTGTGCGCCAAATATTATTAGAATATGCCACATCCATCGAGACAGTAGTATACAGCGGCTGAACACGATAATCGCCATTATAATACAGATAACCTTTCCAGTAAATTACCGAGTCGTCGGAAATCATGTTTGTCGGCCAATAATCAATTTCAACCAGGGTCTTAAAACTCATACTGTGGCTTGAAAATGTAACAAATTTTTCCAAACGCATACTTTCGATTAACTGACAAAACGAACTACTGATTTCGATCAAACGAGCAAAAGATGGAGCCTGCCAAATATTATTATTATAAACCGGCATTGGCTGGTAACTTGCCTGATGGGGTTTAGGGGAAGTTAAAAAATGATAGCTTAAACAACCAAAATATTGCGGATCAACACAAGTATCAGCATCAAAACAAGAAACTACCACCTGTTCATGAGCAATCCCCCGGGAATCTAAATAGTCCTTAGCCACTTTAGCCGCCCAAGTAGCATTTGCGCCTTTAGTCCGGCTTTCTCCGGCTAAACCATCAGGATGAAAAGTAGATAAATAGGCGCCAAATTTTGCGCCAAATTCTTCCTCGAGTTTTTGCGCAACATTACGCGCCTGGATATTACGTTCTTCAAAAGCCATAACTACAATAAACCTTTCATTCAAGTAACGGCTGGCGCTTAAAGCTTCTAACGACGGCCGCAAGACTTCTAACCCCTCATTGTAAACCGGAAAGATTACCAGCTGATATAAATCCCTAAATCTTTTACCAATCGGCAACCCCAGGCAGTTAGCAAACCAATCTTTATTTTTTTCTGCGGAAAGCCGGTGATGAGCCAAGATTAAAAGTGTAGTTAAATAAACTGTACGGATAATCCAATAAAAATCAAAAGTAATAATTATAATTGCACTGGCTATCGGATGCAGAATCGACAACAAAATCAAAGTAATAATTATCCCCCAAGATAACCCTCCGGGAATAATTTCCAGAACGCGCTTTAAAAATACAGCCTTATTCATTTGTCTTATTCATTAACATACCTAATAGATATAGATCCGCATTAAGCTCTAATTTATACAAATTATTATAAAAATATCCGCTCGGGCTTATTTGGGTATCGCTGAAATAAAGAATATCTTTTCTGGCATCGTAAAATGCCGGTGACTCCTCTTTATTTAATTTTACCAGGTTAATCGGTAATGCCCTTGGCCTAGCTTCAATCACTTGGACATACTTATTAGTTAGCACTATCAAATGATAACTGTCTGAATGCCAAAAAACATTAACTATCTTCTCTCGAGAATAATCAAAAAATATCGGTGAATCTGAATAATCACGCTCACCTTGATTATCGAAAAAAATCACGCCAATTTGAGAATTATTAAAAATAAATATTTTTTTCTTATCTAGTGAGACATCCCAGCCGATAATTTGCACAAACTTATCCGGCAGGCTTGCCACATCATCGAAATTGCTGCCGTCTAAATTAGATTTATAGACAACTTTATTTAACTGGTCTAGATAATATATCACATTTTTATCGGTATCCAGGCGAAAAGAAGAAAACCTTTCCTGATTTAACTGTTCTAAATTCGGCCGCAGAGGAAAAAGAATAACCTTATCAACCCGAGTAACCTTACCTGCTTCGACATCTATCTCCTCCCGCCATGGATAATGTTGAGCTAGCTCCAAAACAATTTTATATACACCCGGAACTAGCTCCGCAATGCTCGCCGGAGTTTTTTCAGCTATTTTCTTACCGTTAAGATATATACTGGCCCCTTCCGGCTGAGTTTTTATATAAATTAAACCTGTCTTAGAAAACTTTAAAGTATCCGGATTAAATTTATACCCCAAAGCCGAAGCGATAATAAAAGGTAAGGCGCTAAAAAACAAGATTACGCTTGAGTAAAATAGGAAACTTCTTATTCTCTGAAAGTTTAACATTATTTTAAATCCTCAATTTAATCTACCTGTTTTTCGACTAGCCCCAATTAATTCTTGCCGCCGTAATAAATGATGGTAGCTTAAAGCAAACCTATGCGCTTCATCACGTATCCTGCGAATCAAATTCATAGCCACGGCATCTTTAGGAAAGTTTAAGGCGGACAAATTTTTATTGCTATAAATATTTTCTTTTTCTTTAGCAATACTGACCAGGGGAATAGAAACATTTAATTCCTTAAGCACTCCCTGAACTGTCAGAAGATGCCCCTTGCCACCATCAATAAGCAACAAATCCGGCAAAGGCAAATTTTCTTTAAGCAAACGTCTATAACGCCGCCTGACCACCTCAGCTAGCATGCGATAATCGTCAATTCCATTAAAACTTTTTATCCGATACCTGCGGTAACTATTTTTATCCGGGCTACCATCGCGAAAACTGACCATTGAGCCAACCGCAAGTTTACCAAAAATGTCAGAGATATCGAATCCTTCGATGACTACGGGAAGTTTTTTTAAACCCAGCCTATTTTTTAAATCCAACAGCTCTTTTCTACGATTATCTCCGGAATAAACCAGTGGCATCTCAGATAAAACACTAATCTGATCGCGACAATTGGCTGCCGCCTCAAAATCCATTACTTTAGCTTTATCCTGCATTAATTTTGTAAGCTTGCTAACTAATCGGTCATTTTTACCTTCTAAAATTAGAATAATATTATCCAGGGCCAGCTTATATTCCCGAGCACTGATTTTTCCAATACAAGGAGCAGGGCAGAGATTAATCCTAAAGTAAATACAGCTCTTTTTGGGCATATTCCTGCAAGATCGAAAAGCAAAACTATACCGGATAATTTTAAGAGCACTTTTTAGAAGCTTAGCATTAGTATATGGCCCCAGATATTGGCCGTCTGCATATTTCTTCCGGCGAACAATAGAAATTGATGGAAATTTTTCCTGCGAAATCCTAAGAAAAGGAAAACTTTTGTCATCTTTGAGCGAAATATTATATCTTGGCTTAAATTCATGGATAAGGTTGGCCTCAAGCAGTAAAGCCATACTCTCGTTGGCCGACAACCTGACCTCAACATCAGCGATTTTATCCACTAGAGCCATAGTTTTATTAGATAAACCTGCGCCTAAATAACTAAGCAGGCGCTTTCTTAATGAATTAGCCTTACCGACATAAAGAACCTGACCCTGGCTATCGCGCATCAGATAAACACCGGGCGAATCCGGCGCTTGTAATATTTTTTCTTTTAGCTTCTCCCGGTTTTCCATAGTATTTTCCGCATGAGCTCTTTAAATTCAGCAACACCAAAAATGAAACAAAAAACGACATAAGCTAACGCGCTAAAAAATAATGCCCAGCTAAAATTTAGCGCTCGATTGACTAAAAAACATACTACCGACATACAAAAAGAGGCCAGCAAGATGCGTAAAAATGATTTTAATATTTTATGCTCTCCGAATCCATTCAGCCGCTTCTTTAAAATAAAAAATAAAAAGAAGAAAGAAATTGTCCCTGAAATTGAAGTAGCCAGTGCCAAGCCGCTGATTTTAAGCGGAAACATCAATGCCGCATTAAGAACAATATTTAACCCCAGAGCTAAACCGGCTATCTTTGTCGGAGTAACAGTATCTTTCAGGGCAAAAAAACAACATTGCAGTATCTTAGTCCCTCCATAAGCACATAGGCCAATACTATAAAAAAACAAAGCATCACCGGTTAAAACCCCGGAATTAAAATCAAATTTTCCTCCTCCAAAAAGAGCAAAAACCAATGGCCCGCCAAGAACCATAAAAATAGCGGTAATCGGCAGCATCACAAAAAAAACTGTGCGCAGCCCCCAGGAAAGAGTAGTTTTAAGTTCGTCATAACCCTCCTCTAGCACTTGGGTGGAAAGAGTCGGTAAAATTGCCTGGGCAATGGCATTACTAAAAATACCAATAGGAAACTGAATAAGCCGGTAAGCAAAATAGAGTACCGCCACCCCGCCATCGCCGACAATCCAGGCAAAAGAACCAAAAATTGAATCGACAAAATTATTTAATTGATAAATACTTGAGCTCACCAGGCGCGGCACCATTAATTTTCCAATCCGCACAACTGCCGGATGTTTAAAACCAAGAGCAAATTTCGGATGAAATCCTTTTTTATATAAAATAGGCACCTGCACGGCCAACTGTAATATGCCGCCAAGCAAAACTCCGCTTGCCAGACCAATTACATTTTCTCCAAAAATAATCGCACAAACAATTATCGCAATATTTAAAAGGCAAGGGGCAAACGCAGAAACAGTAAAATTCTTTAACGAATTAAGCACCGCCATGGCATAAGCAGCAAGGCCAACCAGTAATATATAAGGAAAAATAATCCGATTTAGATTAATTGTTGCTTGCAGTTTTTCAGGAGAGGCAATAAAACCCGGGGCAATTAAACGTACCAGTAAAGGAGAAAAGATTATCCCAAGTATAGTTATTACACTTAAGGCCACCAACAGTATATTAAGCAACAGGTTAGCCAGTTCCCAAAATTCTTCTTTAGTGCGTTTTAAGCTGTACTCGCTTAAAACCGGGATAATTGCCGCATTCGCAGCCCCTTCAGCAACTAAATCGCGAAAAAGATTGGGTATACGAAAGGCAATGACAAAAGCCTGGGCGTAAACATAAATTCCAAACAGCCGGGCAATAACTACATCCCTGATAAAACCAAGCACACGCGAAACAAGGGTAGCCAAACTAATGATAGTTGCCGAGCGGGCAACTGTTTGATTTTGGTTATTTTTAAGATATTTGCTTATTGACATGGATAATTAATTATGCTAATAATATTAACCTGTAAGTTAACTAAAACACCCCATGTTTAACGAGTGCAAGCTCGTGGATAAGGAGAATATATGCCAAGACGCAGAACATCATTAAAAAGTAATCGTGTAAACAAAAGAAAACATACTCGCAATCTCAAGGTAAAGGTGCAACTTAAAGGAGCAATTAAAAAATTCCAGGGGTTAGTCGAAAAAAAAGACGCCGAAGCTAAAACTTTTATTTCCAAGGTTTTCTCGCAATTAGACAAAGCCGCTAAGAAAAACATCATCCATCCGGCTACTGCCAACCGTAGAAAATCGCGCCTTATGCGCAAATTAAGCAAATCCGCATAAACTAACCACTAATTTTTCCAAAGCAAAGGCAGGCGCAAGCCTGCCTGTTTTTATTTCTATATCACAAACCAAAAGTAATTTAAGCTTCTTACGCGCAAGCTGCCCCGCCATACCCTGTTTTTCCCAGGCGTAACGTAGCCCACCAAGAATTCGTTCCGGCGCCTGGCCGGATCCAAGAAGTTGATTCAGTATGCGCAAGGAAAGCTCAGTTTTTTTTAACTCAATCTGCCGGCTTAAAGCGAATGTATCCGGATTAACTATCTCCTTAAAACGCAATGTCTGCGCCTGAGGAGAAATTCCGCGGATAAACTCATCTTTATAATCATAATGTTCAAAATCTAGAACCAGAACTAATTGTTTATGCGGATGCTTAGAATAAATTAGAAAAAATTTGCGGGATGCTTCATCTAAAGAATCAGCTTCTTTAATTACGATAATTCTTTTAACGCTCTTTAACGGAATAATTAAAAAACGTTCCTGGATGTCTTTTAGAGTTATTTCTTTAGCATAGAGCGTGTCCAGATTAAAATCCTGCAGCTGGCGGGGAAGGAATTCTTGTTTTATCTTTTTAAGCTGAACTTCTTTAGCCAAAACATCCTGGCCGATAAGTAAATAGACCATATTACCATTGCTCGACCGTGCGTTCGACTATGCGGCGAGCCAAATCATCGATTGCATTGTTTACCGCCGTATCTTCAGTTACCCTAAGCACATTTCCAGCAGCGAAACTGGTAAAATAAGAAACATTACCATTAAAGTTATTTTCCTGCCAGATTAATTTATTTTCCTTAGTATCCCAAAGAGTCAAATTCACATAAACATTTATGCGGTATTCAGTAACTTCGTCATTATCCGAATTATAACTTAACGGATCTTTGCGGTATTCAATCAATTCCCCTTTTAACACCAGATCGGCTTGAGCCTCTTTCGCCGGCTTAAGATTACCGTCAAAAAGATAGCGGTTAATTACTTTTTTAGTAATATCAGTTTCAAGCAGCGGACGATAAATACGATACTTATTAGCAGAATAGGATTCCTGGGTTACATCGACTTTATTTAAAAACGGAGCTATATAAATTGTACTATATTTACCATAAAGCATTGAACGGGTAGTATAGCCGCAACCGGATAAAACAACAGCTGATAAGCAGAATACCATAGCTAAGAAAACCAAAACTTTATTTTTCATTTTTCTGCTCCATTATCTGTAATTTGGCTGACGCTTCCTTAGCCCAGGGGGTATCGGTATAATTAGTAATTACGTCGTTGTAGTAAATTTTGGCTGACTTAAAATCTTTTTGTTTCTCATAAAAACGAGCAATATTATAGTTTGCTTCTGACTCTTTTTCCCGGATCTGATCAATATTCTTTTGGGCATCTAAAGAAAGAACAGCATCCGGATGTTCCTTGACAAATTCCTCAAATCTCTCTTTTGCCTCCTGCGCCGCACCCTGGTCATAAGCTGCGCCCTTAGATAGGCTGGCTCGGCAAGTAGCTATCTGAAATTTTGCCGCCGATGACCACTCACTATCAGGATAACGGGAAACTACCTTATTAAACTCCTCTTCGGCTTCATAATAACGCAGCAGTCCTTTTAAAACTAAACCTAATTTATATTGCGCCTTAGGAGCAAGCGGGCCATAAGTAGAGTTCTCCACTACTTTACCGAAAATTTCAATTGCCGGATTGTCAACAGGCAAATCTACCCCCAACACCTTACGTTTCTCTCCAGCCATAAATCTCTCAGCAATCTTATATTCCAACTCAATTATCTCACCGATACGCTCAGAAAATGGATACTTATTAATAACCATCTGATAAGCCAAATAGGCTTCATAATCTTTACCCTGCTTCTCTTCCGTCAAGCCAAGATAATACTGGCCTTCGGCAGCTTCAGCAGACTTAGGATAAGCTTTAAGCAACTTACGAAATTCCCGCTTGGCCTCAGCATATTTATTATTATCAAAGAAAGATTTAGCATAAGCAAACTGCTCGACAGGATTATCCTTAGGCAAATTTTTAGGATTAACCCACTTCCCGGTTTTAGGAGTCCAAATCCAATAAGCCTCTGCCGGCTGAAGAGATAAAAAAGAAATTATTAATAAACTTAAGATTATACGTTTCATATGTTGGGATCCTTCGTCGCGCCGCACAGCGGGACTCTCAGGACAAAAACGTTGAGGTTATTTTTTACAACATTTTCAATTTACCATAGGCGGATAGCTTTGTCAAAGACAAATTAAGCACCTAAAGTTTTTGTCTAGCGCAACCCTGCCGAGCGCAGCGAAGCAGGAAAAGCACCTAAAGTTTTTGTCTAGCGCAACCCTGCCGAGCGCAGCGAAGCAGGAAAAGCACCTAAAG
>Ga0172381_10000213_pt1 | contig 71583 bp, 83 predicted proteins | sample Leawel6488metaG_FD_119754 | JGI IMG/M metagenome (GOLD analysis project Ga0172381, IMG submission 119754) | Leachate microbial communities from a municipal landfill in Southern Ontario, Canada - Leachate well 64-88 metaG | ecosystem: Engineered > Solid waste > Landfill > Unclassified | place... | reverse complement strand
TGTAAATAATCCTACAAGTGTAGTTTTAAGCGTGCCCCACCATTTACGAATAACGCCAAAAGCGTTTGTAGTATTACCCTCATTCCAAGTCACAACGCCATTGTTAGTAGTTCCGCTATTATCTGCCCCGACGTATTCAATGTTATCGGGGATAGTATCCCAAATAAAAATATTTTCTGCTGTATTTGTTACATTATAAGCAAGTGAATAAGTTACCGTGTCACCGTGTTTCCAAACAGGCAATATTTCAGCCCCGCCAGTTGTAGTTGTTGATAATATTAAACGGTCAATATTTCCATTTAAAGCATTGCCATCGGATGAATAATTACCTATTGCTACATAAGCAAAAAAAGCATCCGCTGGAGTTTCTATCCACTGCTCGCCATTTATATAAAACTTAATTTTATCAGGCGCATAATCCACATTAAGTCTATACCACACATCGCTTAATAATTTTTTATCAACACCTGAAAGATAATCAATACCTGCCCACCGGACATATAGTTGTCTATCAATCCACACTCCAACGTTTTTTATACTCGAAAAGGTTATTATTCTATCCCCATTTGCTGATGCGCTTGTAAGTCTAAAATATAATTGTACTCCATGTAATATACCACTTGGAAAATTTGGAAAACTTTTTATTCGATAGCTATTGTCAAAAAAATTAGCCGAGTATGAACCGTATTTTACAATATCACTGCTAAATTTAGCACCAGAATTTACCCAGTTTGTGTTACCCTTTAAATCTATAATACTGTTATCTAATTCCAAAACACTATAAACGTGTGTTGGATAAACACCACTTGAAGTGTCTGCTGATTTTGATAAAGATATGATTGGCGTAACCGTGGGCGTGACGGTCTCGGTTACCGTGGGTGTTATTGTTTCGGTAAACGTAGGCGTTTCAGTTAATGTATGTGTAAGCGTAGGCGTTCCTGTCGGCGTATCTATATAACTTATAGGTAAAATTTCAGGAATAGTATTATCTGCGATTAAATATCTAATACTATACCCCGACCCCTCAAAGTATCCCGAAAAATCTGAATATCCACCGACAACAAACCTCTGCCCAAAATAAGTGGCAGTACAAGCCGTTTGATATAATAATGCTCCGTCAACATAAAAATTATAGTAAGTGCCGTCCAGCGTGATGTTGACAGTATACCACGTATCCGCTTCATAAGTAATTTCTGAAGTATTTCCACCACAAGGTATATTTCCCCACCATTTAGTATCGTTGATGGAATATATAGCTGAATAACCCCCCTCGCTTCGCAGTATATGTCCATTACCGCCACTAATACCAGTCTTACGCAGTATCTCTATTTGTATAAGTTTAATATTTTGTGTGCTTCCCGTACTCAATATTCCCGCACCAACAGCTTTAGGTACTGTTACACACGCCCTGCCTTGTTCAGTTCCAAAAGTTGCGTAATCACCTACATTAGTCCACGTTAGCCCGAAAGTTCCTGCATCTGTAAAATTAGTTTCAAGCGGCAAAAATATTTCAGTTGTGGCGTGTATAGTGCAAGCAAAATATAATATAACTAATAACGATAGTATATTTTTTTTCATTTCAGCACCATTTCACGAGCTTCAATTTCATATGCAAAATCATTTATAACCTGAATATCATTGGCTTTACATTGTTTTAAAAAATAAGCCTGCTGAGACGTAGTTTTAACTTTATCATCCCGCATGATTATATAAATATAGACACATGTTGCATCAACATTATTTCTTGATATTTTTTCTTCAGGAGTCACATATTTATAGTTCAACGTCTGAGCATAATCGTAAATGAACGCTGGTAACTTAGGACGCATACCCTTTCCACTTTTAATTAACTCACAGGTTTTTAATTTAATAGTTGTAAGATAAGTCAATGTTGCTACTGGTGTAAGTATATGTGTAATTGTAGGAGTGGGAAATATTTTAGTCGCTCCCCACACGCTCCCCACAATGCACATCAACGCTATGATTATCAGTATGCGTTTCATATCCTCACCTCGTAGCTTTCTTTTGCAAGCTGTGAATCAGAAGATGATAAAGCCATAGATATAAACAAATACCCCAGCACGGTTAAGAGTAAAATCTTCTTCATATTCTATCCTCGTAACTCTCTTGCAAGCTGTGAATCCGGAGAAAACAACCACCCAAAAACTATGTAAAATAACATATAAAATAGCACATAAAATATAAATCCTACTAAATCAAACACTGCTGCTAACATGAAGACCTCCTGTATTGTAGCTTTCTATAAAGTATAGCATTTTAAGCCTTATAGTCAAGCCGCGTGCGATTATTTGGAGCAGACGCTTGGAATCGAACCAAGTTTATCCGGCTTGGAAGGCCGACACTCACCCAATGAGTCACGCCTGCTTTAATACAAAGACTGGTTGCTGCCATTAACAGTATGCCCGCGCTTAGAACGGTAGTCTTTGTTTGCTTATTGCCTGAGGGCATCTTCCATATTTACGCTTATGTTTCCACCAATAACACTCGTAGGGGTCATAGTCAGGATCTCCATAGACTCGCCAATCCTCAGCGTCATAGTCTGGGACCATACCTGGAACTCCGGAGAGATCTCCGGCCTCTAAGGATTCCTCTATGGCGTCTTGCTCTTCCCTGGATCGTTTGGCCACGACGCCTCCTTACGCATGCACCCTGCGCCACTTTGTGTACATTCTTGTTAGTTCCTTACTTTGTTCAAGGGAGCAGTTCTTTGGTATGCGCTGCCGGCAACCATAAAGTTCGCGCTGCATTCTCGCGTCGTTCTCGTGAGACCTGGGAGATACAAGATTTGACTCCTGGTACAACGGAGAGAAGGGCTGCATAGCCAGTCGCGCTAGAGGAAGGTAAGGCATTATTTCACTTTCCGCGGACGGCTGCTATAATCCAAACCGTGCTTCAGTATATCTGCAAAAGAGTGCGCTAGATTCTTATAACGTGTTTTCAAACGTACTTTTGGTATACGCTGCGGGTTGGGTTTCTTAACACCCAAACCACGTAAAATACGCCCTTCTATTTGTCCAATATCTGGAATGCTTATGTCAAGATCCCTCGTATAAGGATTCATTTTGTATTATACCACCTTTTGCTGTCTATAGTAAACACGATTGTCTTTCCAACGCCATCCCCGCTTTGTGATCCGCTGTGGATTGTGCGGTCTCCGGGAGCTCGGAGTATACCAATGACTTTCGTTAAGTAAAGGATTGTAGGCGTCCGCCAGGGTTATGCGCGTCTCGGTTATCGGCACCTTAAGATATGCCTCACCATATACAAGAAGGTCAAGAGCGGCTTGTTGCATAACGGCGGGCGTCGGGTGTTTTTTAAATAGGTTTCGAACCCAGCGAAGCTTGGCCTGTGGATGGTTACGTGGGTGCAGCCGGGTTTCATATGAAGTTTGTTTGTCTAATTCGTGCACAGCTTCCTCTTCCCGTAACTGCTTATGAAACTGCTCATCATATAGCATAGACGCTCCTTTCATTTGGTGGTGACCCCAGGAATTGAACCTGGGCCTCATGCTCTTCAGTTTTGTACATTATATACGTTCATTTTGTTCCATGCTAAACCACCCTCTTGGATATGCGCTGTGGACACCGATGTTTTTGCTGTAGCTCGTCAAATTTTGATCCAAGCAACACTTTCAGTGACTGGCCTATACCATGAGTTTCCATGTCATGTCGCAGCAGCTCTCCAAATTCGTTCTTTGTTAGCATCTCACGTACGGAGTCGTCATTCCTAAGTTCTATACCGAGTATATCATCTATAGATATTTTTGCCAAGACGCTATTATCGCGTCTCCATAGGAATATCCAGTATTTTTTATCGGAAGATAATATTACATCTACGTCATTCGGATTCACGGCGACTCCTTTCATTTGGTGGATCCGGCAGGTGCTGCCCCTGCGACCTCGGCATTATGAGTGCCTTGCTCCACTGTTGAGCTACAGATCCTTGGTAGGCATGGAGAGTGCCGCCCTCTCTACTCCCTCATTAAAAGTGAGGTACTCTAGCTGATGAGTTACATGCCCAAAATGGTACGAGAGAGTGGAATTGAACCACTGTCTGACGCTTATCAAGCGTCTGTTCTGACCATTGAACTACACTCGCACTAATGTTCATGCGTTTCCTTTAAGCTTGCTTTCTATTATTGCGTCAATCACGGGTATAATGTTCTCCATGTCTGACGCTTCTTCAAGATCTGAGCGCGTACCAACGCCGGCGGCTATTAAAGCCTTGATATCCTTGGCGTTCATGTATTTACTTCTTGAAGCAAAGACCTTGACCATAACTCTGCGTCCAGATGCTTCTAAGTCATCGTTGGAAGGATTTGCTTTTTCCAGTTCGGCTAATGTCATGTTTTCTATCAGCTTACCCATTAGAATCATCTCCTTCCTTTTTCTTTGGCAGGGCCGACGGGGCTCAAACCCGCGGCCTCCCACGTGACAGGCGGGCGCTCTAATCAACTGAGCTACGGCCCTACCTAAAGTTTACTTAATAAGCAGTAAGAACTCGTGCCTTAAGTTTTCTACCTTTTTCCAGCCATCATGTGGGATGACCAGCGGATCGGTCGCATCGAGTGTACCAACGAAAGCTTTCTTCTTAAACAGCATGATAGCCTTGCCATTGTGTACAACAGCTTTGCCTTCTCCGTAAAGCACGTCAATGAACTCAGCGTAAGCCTGCTCGAAAGTAAGCTTCTTAAGTCCGTCAACAGATACATACGAAAAAGGATGCTCGATGTAGCCAACCTTTGTCTTAGTCCTTAACGTCTCGACAAGTGTTTTCATACGGCACCTCCTTTTTCAGTTTTGTACATTATATACGTTATCCAGGAATTTGTCAATCTCTTTCTTACTTAATTCTTCATCCAAGGGGTCCGTAAGCCAGAGTACCGTTTCAGCAAGCCAGGTCTTATCTTCGAGTGTTTCTTTTAGACTGGCCAAGCCGGTCCGAATCTTTGCGGCTTCCTGGTCGTACACCATAGCCCATTCTTCCTGGGATACTCCCCGGTGGTTTTTCCTGCGGTTTTCCAGGCTGAATTCCCTGGTTCCATTACCCGTAACTATTATAAATAACTGGTTTGGGGGTTTTATGTCTAGAGAAAACATAAACGGATCCAGGGATGCTGTAGCCACCACTGCGTCTTTTACAGCATTCTCCTGCAGCTTGGACACGGCCCCCTGAAACATTTGCAGAACTACCTCCTGAATGCCTTTATTATAATAAAACTTCCAGGATTTATTGCAAAGTACATGATACAGCTCGTCGTCGTCCAGAATCAACGTACCCTGCCTATCCGCTATGTAGCGGGCGTACGTAGATTTGTGTGTCCCGATATTTCCATACATGTAGAAAAATTTCATGTTATACCTCCTGGGACTTTTTCTCTTTGAGGGCTTTCTTAGGTTTCACCATAACTCTACCATCTTTCAAAATGAACTCACCTTTGAGCTGCAACTTATCACGCTGATTTTCTATCGCTTCAATCTGTTTATTCAGTTCACATCTCCGTGTCACTATATCTTTGTTTTCCTCCGTAGCTGGATACAGAGATTCAAGGCGTTCCTTACGCCGGCTATTCCCATACTCTTTATCTATTATCGTAAACCACACGTGGGGATAATTTATGTTTTCATCTGCAACGGATGTAATCTCACCAAAACTAAAGTGGCTGCTATACGCCGAGATCTTCTCAACATTTCTATTCTTATTACGCTTAACCCAAGCAAGACATTTACTACGATCTACGTCTCTGTATACCTCAGCGCCAACATCAGTAATAACCCACTGATTTGCCTGCTCATTAAATTCTATTACAAATCCAAACAGTTCTGATTTTGTTTGCATGTTATGCCACCTTCCTTTTAGCTGACGCGGCGCTAATCTCTTTCATTTTATCCTCAATCTCGTATACCAGTTTAACGAACTTCATATCCCTTTTGAGTAAGTGTGACCGGCCCTCGAATGGTACCTTCACATGCTCGACGATCTGCCCGGGATTGGCCGACATCATGTAAATATCATCCGAAATGTACACAGCCTCGGTGATGTCATGCGTCACAAAGATAATCGCCATGTCCTTAACTTTCTTTAAGATGGACATAAGCAGTTCCTGCATGTTCAACCTGGTGTTGATGTCCAGGGCTCCGAAAGGTTCATCCATAAGCAGGATCTTCGGGTTCGCTAGCAAGCTTCTCGCGATAGCTACACGCTGCAGCTGTCCGCCAGAGAGTGTAGGATACTCTGCATATTTGTTCTCATGACCGGTGAGGCCCACAAGGTCTACCATCTCTAAAGCCCTCTGGTTACGTTCTGACTCTGAAACTCCCTGGAACTCCAGACCCAAAGCTACGTTCTCTTTAACAGTGAGCCAGGGCAGACTGGAATACTTCTGGAAGACCATGCCGACTATTGTCTTATAGTCGATAGGCTTGCCGTAGAGCTTTACTTCGCCGCTTGTAGGAACCTGCAGACCGCTCACGTAGCGCAAGAGCGTAGATTTTCCGCATCCGGACGCGCCCAAGATTGAAATAACCTGGTTCTCTCCAGGCTCATTCTCCAGGAGCAAATCGAGGTCCTTTATGATAAAGGTCTTACCACCGTCGTAGGACTGGTTGATCTTTTGCAGCTCAATTATATCGGGTACGTCTTTGTCATTATCAAATTTTACGTTTTCCATATTACTTCTCCTTCGGCGCTGTCTGGTAAACCTTCAGCGTCTGTAATAGGATAGTCTTTTCTTTCTTAAGCTGCTCATTCTCTGCCTGCAAAGGCGCTACGATGGCCTGTAATTCTTTTACCTGCGCCTGCAGCTGTTGTATCTGAACCCGCGGGTCCTGGTCCTTCATGTTCGCCCACATTTCCAGCGCCAATACCCGTTTTTGCAAATTCGCTACGCTTGCGTCAGTCTTTGTTGCAAATGCATTAATGGCGGCTTTTTCCTGGCCCGAGATGTCACCGAACTCTGACAGGCCCGGTACGCCTGCGTTTACAACAAGAGCAAAGCTAAGAAAAACAAAAACAAAAATAGCGTAACCCATTAGTATTTTATTCATACTTTCTCCTTTTTATACTTGTACGGAAAGAGTACCCTGTCAAGCAGCATGAACAGTCTGTCCTGTATTATTCCGATAAGTATTATCACCACGAGCAGCGCGAATACCTTATCCACGCGGCTTTGCCTGGCGGCGAGGTACGCCATAGCACCGATACCACCGGACTTGTTTACCATTTCAGCCACGATAATGTACGTCCAGGATATGGCCACAAGAACGCGGATGTCCTCGTACACCTTTGACAGTACCGCCGGAATGAACACCTTTTTAATTATATGCCACTGTTTGGTTGAGAGTGTCTGCACGGTTTGAGCATAGACGTTATCAACTTCCTGGATCCTTTGCACAACTACAGGCAGCAGGTATACAATGATACCAAATGCCAGAAACTGTACTTTCATGTTGTCCTCGATACCGAACCACGCTATGAAGAGCCCGGTCACCGCGGTCAGCGGTATAAACCTGATAGCGTCCAGGTGCCGGCGGAACATATCCCTGAATAATGGAAAGAGTCCAATAAGGAATCCTATAGGGACCGCAACTGCAATGGCTTCCATATAACCAAGAAGATTAAGTTTTACAGAATATATGGTATTGCGAACCAATGCGTCTTGGAAATGAAGCTCATTGAATGAAGCCAGCACCTTAGCCGGTGACGGTAGCAGTGTAGGGCTGATCTTTGTGAACGCCGTAATAGCCCACCACAAGAACACAAGCGTGGCCAGCCCGGCGTAAAATATAATGGTTGCGGTTTTCTTGGGTAATTCTCCGCGTAAGGCAAAAAATTTATTCATGCATATCCTCCTTATATGCCATAGGAGGTGGGCGACGCTCTGCCCACCCCCTACAGCGGTTATGTTATTCTACTATCTCAAAGTCTGTCCTTCTGTTCTTTGCGCGTCCATCCGAAGTATCGTTCGAAGCTACCGGCTTTTTCGATCCGTTGCCCACTACAAGGATCCTGTTCGAATCGAGTTTGTAGGTCTTAATCAGAAAGTTGGCCACAGCCTGGGCGCGTCTTTCTGAAAGCGGCTGGTTTACTTCATCGCCGCCTACGCTGTCTGTGTTTCCTTCAATCCTAATCCTGGACCGGGCAAAGGACTTAACAAAGCTGCCAAAGCCCATCTGGATGACATACTGAGCGTTCTGGTCCAGTATGGCCGAGCCGGACTCAAACGATATTGAAAGTTTCTTTGACGAAATCGTCTGCAGGGAGTCTGCGTTGGCAACCGGCGCAAATGTTGCTTTGCCTTCAGCTGACTGCTCCGGGCCGGTCAGAACACTGGATAGTCCCCTAAGTATGGACACGTCTGCGATCTCTCTCCAGTAAGGAAGGTCCGTTCCTGCAAGTCCGATGTTGCCATATTCGTTTGACATTTCCTCATACAAGCTCCTGCCGGTTACACCTGCGTAGGCCGGGTTCATCTCAAAGAAATTCATGTTGTCCCCGTATGTACAAAGCCTGGCGTTCCTTACGTCCACAACCACTTCCGGCACATTAAAGTTCGTGGCGAAAAGTTTGGTCGCTTCTGTCTTTGCCGACTCTGAACCATTGATAGCCGCGTTCGCTTCAAGCCATCCCTTTACCAGGGCCTCAACGCTTTTCGGATAATTCTCGATAAAGGATTTCTTTGCATAAATAGCGTCCGCTATGATGTTCGACGCCTTTTTCGTGTTAATTAGAACCTTCGCGCCTTTTATGGCGTCTACGCAATCCAGGTCATCCGGTGACCAGCATACTGCCGCGTCTACTTTGCCGGCTTTGAAAGCTGCTGCCGCATCAATACCATTCGCTACCTTAATAAGCTTTATATCTGTCATAAGCATCTCATTCGCCTTAAGCATCCACAGTAAGAAAGTGTGTGAAGGTGAACCTTCTGCGCATGCCACAGTCTTACCTTTTAAGTCTGCTACCGTGTTAATTCCGGGCGCTACTACTATAGCGTCTCCGCCGCGTGACCAGTCTGTCTGAAGAATAATCTTAGGCTGCTGCGACTTTATCCCGCCAACATCAACCGGGAAGGAATCTACCGTGCAATACCATACGTCAATCTTGTTCGCTATCCAGGAGTTCTTACCTGACTGAATGTCGTCTATCTGGAGTATCTCTACCTGGAGCCCGTCATTCGTGTAAAACTTTGACTCCGTGTTTGCCTTCATGCCTTTGTTCCAGTACACAATGCCGGCAAATCCGCTCCACGTGTTAATACCCACGCGGATGGGCCTGTTCAGCTTACCGCCGCCCCCGGACGTCTTAACTACAGCACCTGCTGAAGCCATTTCCTTGCTTACCGGAGCGATCTTGTCCATCAAGCCGGATTTCTTTGCATACATCCATCCGCCGAAGATGACCGCACCGATAACTACCGCTATCAACCCTTTCGCAAAACCTGTCAGTTTGTTCATAGTTTTTCTCCTTTCAAGAGAATGTTTACATTAGTTTTTCGAGATCGCTTCCTTTTGCTTTCTTACCTTTCTTTACGTCCAGCACCTGCTTGTCATCGTATGCTGCATCGAGCGCAGATTTCTTGTCATCGCCTAAGAGAGTTGAGGTGGACTTGTTTTCCCATTCCTCAAGCATTTTCAAGCCGTCGTCAGTCATAACACCATTGGTTAGGTCAACTGAGTCCATAACCTTCTGACTGATCTCCATGAAATGCTGCATATCGCCAAGTTTCTGACTGATAGAGTCTGCAGTTTGTTCCATAGACATTTCGAACATTGCCCTCTGGTCCGGGTCACCATTGATGATGGACATGGCAGACTTCATAGCTCCATGTGCGGCTTTCATCGCATTATACTCGGCTTCCCGTGTTTCAATCTCGCTCTCTGTGTCCTCTATAAGGATGCTGGCATTATCACGCATCTTTGACAACACGCGGTACATGACTTCCATCTTTGTATAGAGGGTTCTTAGAGTAATATTGGAGCTTTCCAGTCTTCCGGCTTTCCTCGCGTTAAGCGTGGTATTTATCTGGTCGCCCTTTTCTTTGGCCTTTGACGCTAACTTCAGGCTCATTGTCATACTTGACTGATTCGAGTCCATTGTACGCTTCATTTCTTCCATCTGTCCGCCGAGTCCGCTTACCTGGCTGTCCATCTTCTCCAAATTCTCCTTAAGATACTTTACGTAATTCTTAAGAATACCTATTGGATCAATAGTTACAAACAGGCTTGTGACTCCCCTCATGGCACTCTGATAGCCATACCACATAAGGTTGCGAAAGTTCTTCTGCATAGCCAGAAATATGGCTCCCGCGGACAATCCCGCGAGCAATACTGCCCCGAAAAGTGTTGTCATAAGTGTAAGCAGCACCGGTGCGAATGTAACCAGCGCAATTGCGCCGCCACCGAGGGCTACTGCGTTAACCACGGTCGCTGTGGTTCCTTCCGGCTTTTCCCAGAAGTTTTTCGGTTTGTTAACAGGTGCTCCCATTAAGTCAGTTCCCATGTTGCCTCCTTAAACCTTCTTGAATTTTTTGATCTTTTCTATATCTGCTGCTATTTCATCAACCAGTGATGCACACGTCGCGTCAAACGTGGCCTGCTTGGCCGCTATATTCTTTCTTGTCTTTGCTGCGCCGGCTTCCAATGAAGCTTTGCTGGCCTGCAGCTTTTCGATCTGTGCCTGCATTGAGGCGGCTTCCCCTTCTTTTTCTGCTACGTCTGCAAGCTTGCCAGCCATAAGTTTCGAATACTCTTTGGACTGGTCCTTTAGTACCATAATGTAAGACTTCGCTGACGTAAGCAGAACCTCCGGATTCCCCTTCATAGCTGTAACCGCTGCCATAGCTGATTTGAACTTTACGCTCTCATCTTCTATATCAATATTATTGAGCGTCTCCCGAAACTGAAGATATTCAAATCCGTCAAGCTTGTTCTCTGCCAGGATTCCTTTGAGTGTTGACGCAACTTCCTCGCTAACCTGGCCCGATACTGCCTGTGTTTCTGTGGCTTCCGCTGGAACTTCCTCTGTTTTTGTAGAAGGTGTTCTCGGTGCTTCGTCTTCCTTGATAAACAGTGCTGCGATGCTGAATTTCTTTTTCTCTGCCATAAGTATACCTCCTTTCATTCGGATTTTGTATTTGAACTTTTGAATAAAAACGCTGCTAAGCAACAAAGACCAAGGGCTTCCCAGAAATTAATAGTAATGAGACCGAAGATTTTGGGCATGAGCCAGTTCCATAGCAACATAATAGGAAGGGCGTAAACTAGACAGGCTAAAGAAATACCGACGGCAATTAGTAAGGCTGTAAGCATGGCTGATATGAGTTTTCCCACTGAGCGTCACCACTTTCATTCTTTTTTTATTACGACTACATTGTACAACAAACACCTCTGTTTGTCAATACAAATCTTTCATAAAATTCACAGCGCCTCCCAGGCAAGAAGCCTAAAAAGTTCCGAGCATAAAAACCATAAACATTAACTTGTTTTAGGTCGTTCTCTCTGCATGGTGGAATGGTTAAGCATTCCTGCATTGAGCTCCGGACTTGCGGGCGTCCTCCTTGCGTTCTTTCGAAAATTGAGTCTTTCGAACTTTCGAACTTTAGGCTTACGGACTTACCCTTAGATTTTTGTTAGACTCTCCCGAAGGAGACATCCTACAAAAAATGCGGTGTTATACAATCCAATTTGTATTTTCCCAATTATCGTCATGGGAGTTCGTGGTTTTTGGTATCGGTTTTTATCTTTGCACGTAGGCTCTGTGAACTGTTAAAGAACTTTTGGCACGGTATCCTAGCCTCTAGACGACAGAGGCCCAGGGGCCTCCAGCGGGATTCGAACCCGCGTCTCCGTGTTTTGGAGGTGTGTTATCCACTACACCACATCTGCGCACCCAAAAGGGGTCCTCCGCAGGCCGGGGCTCGAACCCGGGATCTCCTCCCTACTTCTCGATTAAATCCGTAACAGCATTTATCACTTCGAGCTTGCTGTTTATTTCTGCAGGTTCGCTCGTGTAAAGCATAACCTTGTTGTCGCGCTCTTTTGGTTCATAGCACCTTACGATGCTGACCTGTATCTTTTCCCCCGCGCTGTTGGTCTCCATTCCTTCTGACAGATGTCTGTCAGTGAGACCATGCCATGCCCTGGCTTCCATCGTGGCAAGCTCAGTGCGTCTGATAATCCAAGCCGCGATAGGTTTGGTTACATCCTTATCGCCGAGCCTTATTGTTACCTGGGTTTCCAGGTTGGTTTTATGTATGCAGAGAGTCAGTCTCTCTATTTCCTTCACGAGGTCGGAGTGAGACTGCAGCCATTCCTTTATCTGTTTGGTCTGGTCTTCCTTTGTACCGTAAACTGCTGTCTCAGTACTTTTGTACGCGGAGTGTCTGGAGACTTTGTCACGAAGATCTTCTGCTTTTCTTTTGAGCTCTTTCAGTCCTTTTAACGCTTCGATGATTTTCATGTGTTGCCTTCTTTCCGCCCTAAGGGCTAAGTATTTTTATCGTGGGTTCATTATACCAAAAGTTTATGTTTTTGTCAAGAGAAATATTTTATATTAAACGCTCTAAAAGCGAAACACGGAGCGTCCGTATAAGTCGGTGCCCTAAGCGGAGTTGCACCGCCTGCCTTATAAATCACCGTCCAGTAGCTCTAGGCTACCTACCTAAGTGAATGCCTCGTCGTTGAGCAGTCGCCCGGATATTCTAGAATTCTCCGGTCTACTTTATACCCATTTCTGGGCACTACCTGAGGATGCAGTACTCGATGTCTCGGCCGAAGCCGGCATCATGTCGGGCATTTTTGGTGGAGGCGCTGGGAATTGAACCCAGGTCCATGGTAACGTATCGATTCCTTCTACGTGCGTAGTCTAACATCATGATTTCCGGCGCGGTGTTTGTTAGCAGTCATTCCGCGCTTTCGCCTAACTCTTAGTTGTGCTACGGATTACTATAGGCGTCATTCTCCGAACCCATTGGCGCATTCTAATTTATACACTCTCCATGTTCAGCTGCAATGAGTCAGCCTACTGAGCAGAGCATTACTTACGCAGCCTGAAGTGCTAGGTCTGGGTTAGCAATTGTTTGTTCCCGCGATAACGATTGCGAGTCTCGGCACGCTTCTAATCTGTCGGCAACCCTGTCGAATCCGGTCGCCCCCGCCTGAGAAAGAACTATAAGTCCAACGTGCACCGCTATATACAGCATACCAAAAATTACTTATAATGTCAAGCTTAAAATCTCGAGTTGTCCAAGTTGTTCACGAAGTTTCCATATTTTTTAAAACCTGTAGACATTTTACTGCGCCGAAGTATTGCTTGAGGATGCTTATGGCGCTTCTTCTTTACTTCTACAGTTATTCCCTCTGCATTGCCCGATAAGGGACTCCAGTAAACCTGGCCTACCACAAAGTCTTTTGAGACTTTACCATTATCTACTATAACCTCGTCAGATCCCATTTAGGTCCCCCAACTTCGTTGGTCGGCCCATGCCATACAGCATCGCGAAATTTGCCGACATTGAACTCATTCGCCCACTTGTTGTTCCCTTCATGATGTACTGATGCTTTGAAATACGCTGCGGGCACCTACGCCTTTTCGGTGAAACCACCACGCGTAAAGCTAGCCTTCCTTCATTGGTGGTAAATTGGCGCGTATACCCATTATAATCTTTAGAAAGATTTAGGCTTTCGATGACGTCATCGGTCAGTGGCATAAATCTCCCTTCTATATTTGGTGGACCGCCCGGGTAACGCTCCCGGCTGACTTTCTCATTGCAAGTGAGATGACCACCCTATGCAGTCCCGCGGCCCGTAATCTTATCATAAGCGTCTAAACATCTTGTCAAAGACTTTAACTCTTCAGTATTTTTAACCATTTTTCTATCTATTATAGTATAAACGCCATTTGTTACAAGTCTGTGGCAAAGAGCGCACAAAATGATTAAGTTTTCTAATTTGTTGTTCCTTCTATTACCATCAATGTGGTGAACTTCCAGCCCCTCTTCGTGCTCAGCGTAGTCGCAACAAGCACATTTATGTGGGTAATTTCTCCAAGCAATGGTACGGTATGTGTACCTACCCGTATTCTTAACATAACGCGGGTTCCAATTATGTCCATTGTTTTCCACACGCTGTGACGCGTCTTTACACCCACGAGAGCAAAAATAAAATCCACTACGGCTACCCTTAAGCTTGGTTTGAGTTCTTGTAAAACTCTTTCCGCAGTGATAACACGTTACAACGACACGCTGTTGCTGTGCTGCGTGAGCGCACTTTGGTGAACAATAAGCCCTCTTGTGTCTATCTAAGAACCGCTTAGGTCTCCAAAATAACTTTCTGCAGTAGGTGCATTCTACTTCGACGTGCATTCTTAGTTTTCCGGACGTATCCGGCATTACTTTTTCCTTCATATGTATACCTCCGTAAATCTTTACTGAAAGTATACCTTAAATGGTGGAATCTGTCAACCTTGCACAAATCTTTTCTTCTCCCCCCAAATTATTTCTACTGGCTGCCAGGGCTGGATTCGAACCAGCAGTGCTTTCGCGATTGGTTCAAAACCAATTGAGGTTACCAATTTTTCTACCTGGCAATTTGGTGTCGGGTAGCGGTAACGCTCCGCTGTTCATGGATTGAAAACCCATTGTCCTGCTTTTAAACGAACCCGACAGCTTCCTATAATATACCATCATTGTCCAGATTTGTCAACAGGTTTCTTTTTCTTTTTTCCCTCGTAGGCCTTAACTTTGCTGCTATACTTGGTAAAAGCTCCCTGTCCGGTAATTTTATCCACGGCGAGCTCTATCTTGGCCAGGAAACCCATTTTAAGCGCTTCTTCAACAGAGTACACAGCTTCGCGTTCCACTGTAGTGCCAGCAAAATCCCGGCTAACGACCAAAAGCGTCCTGATGTCATTTGGCAATATATGCAGCCTAAATCTCCCGCCCTCTGTTACAGTGCTGGACATCTTGGTTGGTCCGGAGTACAAATCATAGTCTACTTCAAGGGTAATTTCCGTCATCGCATAAAAACCTACTAGCATGATTTTTCTCCTTAATATTTTAGTAACAGAACTTTCTAAAAATACACGTATAGCATGACTTAGGATTTTTGTTATACCGGACAGATCCATCGATCGCTTCCATAACTTCCAAGAGCATGTTAAACCTTGTTATTCTGTCAACCTTCTTTATGTCAACTATCTTACTCTTCATCTTTTCGCTCAAGTATAGAAACATAAACTGCAGGTCCTTATCAAAGATTATAGAGTACAATGTGGTCTGAAAACTCTTTGTAAGGTCCTTCATGGATGCCGGCGACGCGGACGTTTTAAAGTCAATGATTAAGTCCGGATACACCACTAAGTCTATCTTGCCTTGCACCAAACAGTCCTTATAAGTTTCATACGATGGTCTTAGCTGCTCCCTGGGAAGGGAGTTTGCTATTTCACCCAGCGTAGTATCAAGTTGTTTCTCCGGCTCCAGCCGCTTTAAGTAGAAACCATTCAGTATAAAGTACTCTACGTAGGGCCTTACATATTTTCCAAACACATCGCTTTCTGCGAGCTTTATGCGTCTTAACATTCCAGGGTGAGCATTATCTATTGTGCGAACGTGCCTCATGGTTAGTTGTGAGGCGGCTTCCAATAATGACAACCGTAGACCTATGGGGTCCTCAGGCAACTTGGTGCCAATTACATACAAATGAAACTCTTCCAAAATCTTATGTACACACGTACCCATGAGCATATAATCCGTCGATAGGTGCTGGTGTGTAACATTCTTTACGTAGCGCAAATAGAATTTGTACGGGCATGAAACGTATGACTCAAGCTTTGTGGCAGATATCTTTGTAAGCATAGTGTCCTTTCCAATTTAAAGAGCGGGAGGAAAAGAATGGGAGGTGCGCCGATGACTGTGGGAGTATTGGCTGCAGAAATTTGGCAGGTTGGAAGGTCAACCAAATTTTGAGGTGTTCCCATTAAACCTCCCGCTCTGATGTCTGTTAAGATCCAGTAAAAGTATAGGTGCTAGCTGTTACGCTGTCAAGACTCTGGATATTTTATTTTCTTTCCTGACTATAAGTGTATTTGAAAATTCCTCACTAAGCTGCTTCATGTGGCTCACCAGGAATACCTGGAATTGGCTAGATACATTTTTAATTGCTGATGCAATAAATTCTAAGTAGGGCTCGTCCATATCTTTCATACCTTCATCTATAATTAGGTATTTAAAGTCATACTTGTTGGCCACCAGCGTTGACAACGCCATACGCAGCGCGAAGTTGACTATGCCTGCCTCAGCGCCCGAGCAATCTTCGAGTTCAGAGACTTCTTTGTACTGATTGACTACCATAACGTCAAATACCGGTTTGAATCCTTCTCCGGACTTCTTAGCTTTGTCAAACTGAAAGTACACTCCTTTATGTACAGGAGCTAGAAACGAGTTAGCTATCTGTGTAATGTCTTCAAGCGCATGCAATATCTTGACCTTCTGAATACCATTAATAGAAGTTATATTAGCTGCGTGTTTCATTAGGTTCTCTGCGGTGATGTACCTGGCAGTCTGGGCCTGCATGCCGGCAAGCTGACCTTCCGCTGCCGTGATAAATTGTTTAGACGCCTCTATTGTGGCGAGTTTGGTCTTAAACACATCTATTTCCCGCTCTATAGTTTCCATATCAGCTTTAATCACTGCGGCCTGACTAGGCGTTGTATTGCCCAAAAGCTTTATGACATCGTCCAACTGGGTCTTTGCGGAGTCTCTTTCAGCTCTATTATTCGTAAGTTCCGGAATAAGCGCAGCCGCAATTCCCTCACACTTAGAAATTTTTGCGGTCACTTCAGTCGTTTTGCCTACTTGTTCAGTATACATTTTTACTTGTTTGTTAAGAGCTTCTACTTGCTCGGCAAGACCGGAACGCATGTTTAAAAGATTCGCATACTCGGACCCCAGTGTAGCATACTTGGCATGTAGCGCAGCTATCTCACCGTCTAAATGTCGTTCGAGCTCGGTCTTCCAGGATATATCCATGTCCCTTCTGCAAAAAGGACACTTAGGCTGGGCCAAAACTATAGGTTTCTTTTTGGTTGCGTCGTCAATCTGCATGGCAACGGTCTGCATTTCCTGGGCTTTTGCCGCCACAGTCTTCTCCGCAGATAGCGCGTTGGACAGTAAGGTCTTCTTGTAGTTTTCCTCTATAGGCGTCACGAGCTTAGCCTGTATATCAGCGTAGATGGCCCGCTGCTTTTCCAAGTCAGCATTGCTCTCGGTCAGCTGTTTCTCTGCTACAGCAATGCGAGAGTTAAGCGCCTGAAGCTGTCCGGTTAGCTTGTATTTCTGCTGTTCCATCGCAGTAGTATCCGACTGCATAGATAATAGCTGCTTCTTTGACTCCAAAAGCGCCTGCTTCCGACCTAAGTCCTGTTGTATCTTTTCCTCACCCATAGCTGCAACCTCGGTCTTCTTCTGGCTGATTTGAACTTCCAGCATCTCTTTCTTTGTCACACTTTTAGCTTTATAGTCACCAAGCGTTTTATGTATATCTTTTGCCACGCTGTGCCTGTCTTCCCATACAGAAATATCCATTATGTCTGTTATAAATCCGGTTTTTAGCTGCTTCGTTGCGCTTCCAAACGCGTCTGTAGACATCTGGTTCTGGTAAATCGTGTGCTCATAAAGCTCCCTGGACATTCCTATCAGATTATACATATACTTCTCCACTTCGGATTTTTGCGTGGAAATAAGCTGGCCGTTCTTTAGAAGCTCGGAAGTATAGTCGTCTGCCGTGAATCGTTTAGTGGCCTGGTAAACAGACCCTTGATGCTCAAACGTTAATGACGTGGACCCGTTTGTTGTTCCTCGACGTAGCTTAATATGCCGCTTTGTGAACAAACAATAATCAATGCCATTAAATATAGAAGTCTTTCCGGCTTCATTGGAGGCCTTTTCACTCCCGCGGTCCAGATTCATGCCTTTTATAAGCACTGGAGAGCCAAGAACCGTAAAATCCACAGTAGTATCTTCATGGGCCATGAAATTTTTTAAGTGTAGTTTAAGCAAGCGCATCTTTGTCCTCCAGGCCTAACTCCGAAATATTAAACGGTGAAGCTCCGGATTTTATCTCACCAGAAATAATCTTCTCCACTATAGCATTTAGTGTTGCTTTGTAAGGTACTACATCATTGTTTTTAACATACTCAGCGATGTAACCCTCCACAGAAATATCTTTCTTATCTGCAGTAGCGCTCACATATTGTGTATTAACTTTCTTCTCTACATATACATAGTTTCCTCGCGACTCCAGCAGTGTTTTCAACTCTTCTATTTTAGGAAGCAACGACACGTCTACACCCACGGCCCGAATTTTAACCATTTGTCCGGTTCTGTTAAGGTCGTCCTCAGTATATGTACGCACGTCAAAAATGTGCATTGGAATCGCCGGTGTTAGCAGCTGGGAAGTTACTCCAGTATCGGAGTCATACATTAGCATACATTTGGAGGGCTCTTCCTCGCCCCAAGTAGTTCTATAAGGTGACCCGGAGTAAAAGAACTGACCAAAGACGTTACCAGCTATGTGAATATGTCCCAAGGCGCCATATTTTACTTTTGGCAAAGTTGCTAATACGCCTAAAGGAATCACAAATTCTGATGCTGGGGGAGCCACACCCATACCACCTTCTACCCAGCAATGTCCTATAAAGTAAAGATTCTGACCTGCATAATTATTATGGAGCTCCTGAAGTTTTAATTTGCATTCTTCCTTATCATGGTACTTGTAAGGTAATGCCAAAACATCTATTCCAGGCAAGGTATAGACGTCAAGTTCATCTAAAATAAATACGTTGGGTATCTTGAGTGCTTTGATCGGATTAAGCGTGTGGTGCGCTTCGGCGTTATCCGGCTCATCATGATTTCCTTGCGTCATAATGATTTTAGTACCATAATCACTTATTTGTTTAATAACGGTATGAAAGAGTGTGTATTCTTCTGGGGTAGGAACGTCTTTATCAAAAGCGTCACCGGCCCAGAATAGATAATCAGGTTTCTGTTCGTAAACCGTCTTTACCAAAAACTGTAAAAACGTAATAAGCTCGCGCTTATACCGATTGTCGTTCTTCAACTTTATGTGCACGTCAGCGCAGTGTAATATCTTCACAATTGTATCTCCTTGATAGCCCGCTGCATAGCGAATACCCGCCTGTTAAGAATGGTCTGGTTTTTAAAATGTTTACGCGCATTCCTTATCTTCGGGATGATGTTTTGGATCCGCTTGAGTCTATCTCGATGAAAAATACTGGCCACCTTTTCGTTCTTACGACGGTCCTTTTCAGCCTGAAGCAATTCCGGTGGAATGGGATCCCCATAAAGACGCATAAGCTTAAGCATGCTGCCGGACTTTCTGCATCCAAAACAAAAGAAGCTGTTGGTGCGCGGGTAAAGCGTAAAGGAAGCCGTGCGTTCCTGGTGGTCAGGGAATGGGCATATGGCGCGGTAAACGTTGCCAATCGCTCTGACTTTCATTCCTTTTGACTGTGCGTACTGAACTATATCCATGCGCTGCCAGGCACAACTACCTTTCTTATCATATTGGTATCATCTTCCGGGTCTGCAAAATATTCCACATTATAATTCTCAACAGGTATTAAATTATCATCGACGTACACCAGCCACGAAACTGTATCAGTATTATTTATGTCACAAATATGGAAATATATCTTTCCACCGCGTACCTCTATGTATGACTCGCTGCAAGTTGACTGTACTGTAAAATTTAAGTCCAGCATTTGAAGGATCTTACCAAAAGTACGTTTTAGGTAATAATCCCCGAACCTTGTAACTAACTCCACAGTAATGTCAGGATTTTCCATGACGCGGCGTATAGTACCTACTGTGGTAGCTTTAACGTGAGTCTTTAAGGTTATAATCGTCACTGAGCTTCCTCCAGCGGTCTTCAAGAAACATAGCCTTTACCTTCGACTTTACTCGAAATTGCGAAATACACAGTCTATCCATTTCTTCCAAGGACGGAACCGCACCTTGCCAACTTTTAACCTTATGGAACGCACCAAGTACAGAAGAATAACTCAGGTAGTACGAGCGCCCTACAGCAAAGAGCAACAATTGTATGTTAAAGTCTGTAGATATAGTTTTAACTTGGGTGATGACTCTTTCCGGCGTGGAACCTTCCAAAAGGAACCTTAGCCAAACAATGCGTAGTGCGTCTTTCTCTGCGTAAAGGAAGTTTTCCACAAATACATTGGCATTGGCTTCCTCTATAAGTGCGCGCACTCTTATAGGTTCTAATGCTTCATCCGGTTCTTTCTTACTCATGTACGCTTTAAAAAATCAATAATGTTTATAGTCGCGTCATCTCTGTAAGAGTAACCCTTGCCGGCAACAGCATAGTCGTAACCTTCCTGCAACAATATGGTCTTGGAAAAATTTATAGCATCACAGGGAGCATTTTTTGGGTACAAAGCTAACACGTCCCAGCCGGCTTCTTTAACTTTGTCTATAATTACCGACTCAGCCATCTGTTCTTGCCCATTCATAACTGCCCCCAAAGACCGTAAAGCCACGTCGCGTGCCATTCTGTACTCTGTGTTATCATTAGCTGTTGACGTACTTATACCAATATCCGTGGTTATATCAGGGTAGCAGTATACAATAATAACTTTCTTTACCTGTGCCCCTGGAAAATTTCTGTTATAGGTATTCAAGGCTAAAAATGGATTATTAGCGGCCAAACCGCCGTCAACATGCCAGTGTACGGCGTTAGGGTGCGCCGAATCTTTACCTGGTTGTGATTTAAAAACGACAGGCAGCGCCGAGGTTCTTTTTATAGCTTCGGATATTTTCATGCTGCGATCTGGTCCAAAGCTGGTGTAAAATTCCTCAAGCTGTGAATTTAAGTCCATTGCAGAGATCATTAAGTGCACACCGGAAATTTCAGACACTGCTTCCATATCCAGTGATCCAAAAATATTATCTATTTTTTGGTGCAAAGGGTCCGGGTTTAAAAGACAATCACTACCTGCAAGAAGGCCTACTCCCGACCCTATCTGTCCAGGAAGGCTCGTAAGGTCACCTTTATAGCCATCAGAATTTTTGGTTATTGACTCCCATACGTCTACAGCTTGATGCCATCTTGGAGTAGGACAGGGATTTAAAGAGGAAGTTGCGCCCTGTGTCAATCCGTATAAACCAAAAATTCCTGTATTAATCCCACCCACGGACGTTCCAGATATTACGCGGGCGCGTTCTATGACGCCTTGTTGAGCCAAAGCCGCCAAAACTCCAGCTTGCCAACGACCGGCGCCACCCCCACCACATAAAACGATGGCGAAATTTTCCATATGAGGCAGAGATATCTCTGACTCTTGTTGTAGTAATAACTGCATAGGCTACCTCCGAATGTTAGTAAGAACCATCCATAGAGGGCATGCCGCCGTGATTACATGAATTTTTTTCTGGCAAGTCAACTACGACCGTTTCCGTCGTAAGCAACAGAGCCGCGATACTTGCAGCGTTCTCTAACGCGCTCCGAACGACTTTTGTGGGGTCAATGATACCAGCCTTTACAAGGTCTTTGATTTCACAATCATCTGCGTCAAACCCAAAATGATTCATGTTGACGTCTTTACAGCGTCTGACTGCTTCTACTATAACGCCGGGATCTTTTCCAGCGTTTGAAGCTATTTGCATAATTGGTGCACTGAGTGCTTTCCTGACTATGTCCACTCCCACCATTTCTTCGGGACTGGCCTTAATGTTGAAAAGAACTTCTGACGCACGTAGTAATGCCACGCCGCCGCCCGGAACTATACCTTCTTCTATGGCAGCCTTTGTCGCGTGGAGAGCGTCATCTATACGCATCTTTTTCTCTTTCATTTCTGTTTCTGTTGACGCACCTACTTTAATGACAGCGACGCCACTGGAAAGCTTGGCCATACGTTCACCAAGTTTTTCTTTGTCGTAATCAGACTGCGTTTCTGCCATACGGAGCTTAATGTTTTCAACGCGGGACTTTACAGCTTCGGGTGTACCTGCCCCGCTAATAATTGTCGTGGTGTTGTTGGTTACTATAACCTTCTTAGCCACACCTAACATGTCAAAGGTAACCTTTGACAGGTCCGTTCCAAGTTCATCACATATTACCTGGCCGCCCGTTAAGATAGACATATCCTGAAGTATGTCGCGCCTGCGATCGCCAAAACCCGGTGCTTTTACCGCCACACAAGGGAAATGCGCGCGAGCCCTATTATATACCATCATAGACAGTGCTTCTGTCTCAATGGTTTCTGCTATGACAACCAGCGGAATATTCTCGTTTTTACACTTGGACATAAGTGTAGCCAGTGCTTCAACGTCCATGAGTTTCTTGTCGTAGAACAAGATGTATGGATTTTCAAATTCCGCGGTCATCTTTTCGAAGTTGGTGCAAAAGTACGGGGAAGCGTAACCGTTCTCGAACTGCATACCTTCAACGAATTCAAGCTCCGTGTCGGCTGTCTTGGATTCCTCAATGGTAACTATTCCGTGCTTGCCCACTTTCTCCATTGCCTGTGTTATAAGCTCACCTATCTCCGCGTCGTTGTTTGCTGAAATGGTGGCGACCTGTTTTATTTCCTGGCTGGAGTTAAGCGTTATGGAGCCTTCTTTAAGAAAGGCTACAACAGCTTTTACGGCCATCTGTATCCCGCGTTTAATCGGCATAGGATTAGCCCCGGCAGTTACATTCTTTAGACCTTCATTGTAGATGGCCTGTGTAAGCAAGGTTGCTGTGGTAGTACCGTCGCCAGCCACGTCACCGGTTTTTGATGCCACTTCTTTAACCAGCTGTGTACCGGTATTTTCAAAAGCGTCTTCCACGCCTATGTCTTTGGCTATGGTTACACCGTCGTTCGTTATGACCGGGGAGCCAACCTGCCGGCCAAGAATAACATTTCTGCCTCTAGGCCCAAGTGTTACCTTTACTGCATCAGCCAGTTTGTTAACACCAGCCTGTAAAGCGCGTCTTGCTTCTTCTCCGAATTTGATCTGCTTAGGCATTATTTATCCTCCGTCATGATAATATCTTCATATGTTACAACCAGGAATTTTTCTTTTTCAAATTCAACTTCGATTCCACCATATTGATTAATAATGACCTGCTGTCCTACTGCGATAGGTGCTATGTCGGCATTGGATGGATTTCCAGAAGCTATTACTGTAGCTTGACGGCACTTGGAGGATTTTAAGGACTGAACAGTTTCCGGTATTTCGATTCCACCTATCTTGCGGGCGCTAGAGTCTTCATTCACTTTCAAGAGAATACGGTTTAACGTTGGTTTAAACTTCATGGGCATCTCCTTTCAAAAGATGATTTATTTCCTCATGTATATTATACGACAAAAGTAAGCATTTTTTTTGGCGGGCCGGGATGGAATTGAACCACCACCGCAAGGTTTTGGAGACCTGCATCATAACCATTAGACCACCAACCCGCTACGCCTTCTTAGAGAGCTCTACTCAAAATCCACGCGAATATGCTGTATTTCTACAGCTTTTACCGCATTGAGTATTTCCATGTCCAAAGTCAGCCCTGCGGCCTGTCTAGCCAGTAGTGCTTCCTTTGTACGTTCCTTTACCCATTCTACTGTAATATGCTCCGGAATGACAAGTATTCCGCCGTCCTTAAAAATTTCATTAAATAATCGGCTTATGTTCTCGATACCCTGAGGTTCTGGCGCGTACTTAGGGTCGGTAAAAATAAGCCTTACTAGCACTGAATCTTTCGCTGCCATAAGGTTCTCCTTTTTGGTGCGAGTGGAGGGACTTGAACCCACACGAGGTTTCCCCCACAGGATTTTAAGTCCTGTACGGCTACCATTACGTCACACTCGCTATTCATACTTCCGGCGCAGTTGCTCGCGCCGATATTCCTCTATCTGGTCATAGTACGTAAATCTATCTTTGATATCTATGATCTTAAACGGACGCTTATTATGCAAAAGCATCCAGTTAAGTATTAACCTTCCGGTCCTGCCATTACCGTCAATAAACGGATGAATGACCTCGAACTCGTGGTGTATATTCCAGCAGTCCTGTTCAGTTTTTGCTACAGCAGCATGTCGTATAAGCTGTGACATCGCTGGCTTTATACCTACAGGAGGCAGACCTTCATGACCGCCAATATATACCATACAATCTCTATATGCGCCACGATATTTACTAGGCACCAAGCCACGTGTAAGCATGCCATGCATAACCAAAATGGTATATTCACTTAGTTGTGTACTACAGTTCTGTAACATGTAGTCTGTCGCCATAGCATGCCCGGATATTTCCGGGTAGCTTGATGAGTCCCAGTCTTTATATTCTTTTTTGTCAAACCCTATTTCTTCAATTAAGTTTGAGTTATAAATAAAGTCTGTCTTTTTGTTTCTTGATATTTCAGAAAACATCTTAACTCCTTTTTGGTGCGAGTGGAGGGACTTGAACCCCCATGGGTTGCCCCTGTGGCTTTTGAGACCACTGTGTCTGCCAATTCCACCACACTCGCTATAATTTAATTTTACGTAAGCTCTTTTTGTGCAACATTGAAAATGCCCTACCGGCGCCACCCAGAATCCACCAGCAAGCATTCTCTATCTCAAAGTGCGGTTTTATTACTTCACTTTTTAGAGCTTCCCCTGTTAGCAGGGCTCCCGTCTTTGTCTTCCACGTTCCGTGTAGCACTTTCTGTTCCTTGCCCACATATAGTATTACTTTTCCCATCTTGCGAATTCTCCTTCAATAGTTTAAACATTTCTGCGTCATAATCTAGTCCCATTTCCTGCGCAAGCGTCCTATCTGATATAAGCTTTCCTGCTTTCTGGTCTAACCAAGGACTATATGGCCGCTGATTTCTGAACCCTGGCCGGCGCTTCTTGGGTATCCTTTGTGGATTACGACACTCGTGCTTCCATCTTCCTGGTATCGAAAACTTCCGCAGCGCCAAATCCTTAAGCTTTATCTTCGGATTGGCCGCGATTTCAAATGTGGGAACCCTGATACGTTCGCTCTTAATAGACCTGGATTGTGACCGTACCTTTGGAATCACTTGTGGACAACGCAATTCCAAAGGGTTTTGTATGTGCATCTAGTGTCACCTTTACTTTACCCGTATTTGTTAACACTACAGTGGAGCCCACCTGTATGGGACCAGCAGCTAAGTCAACGCTCACAGAATATGTTCCTGGAGAATTCCACGGCAACACCCTCCGCTTTTTTGCTATCCTTTGCGGATTATTTTGTAAACGCAACTCCGGATTGTCCTTCATACACTGCCGCATACGTCTCTTAGTTATTCCTATAATATCAAACTTCTTTAGGTTTTTCCAGCCCATTTGGCCTCTCCTCACAAATCCAGTTTGCAAAGCGGCTCCAGTATATAGAGTCATGCTTTCTTACAGTCTGCCTATGATGATACAACTGTTTTAACTTATATATGTAATGCCCACGTTTACTATTCATGAATGGATCTTTATTAAGTTCTTCATCTTACACCACCCTCGCTTTATAATTTCAATCGGGTTGTTTTCTGGCAATTCGCAGTTTGCCCTAGCTGCGCAGTCCGCGGGCCGCTAAGCCCGTAAGCCAATAATTTCTCGGTTATCATTGCCCGTGTCCCTGCAAGGAGTCGACTTAGTCCCACGAACAAAACGGAAACCGATGCCCTTCGGCAAGAAACCTTTTATAAGTACGCCCACCTCAAGTGTGGGGGCTACGCTTCACAAGGGACGCCTATAGGACGGTCCTTGCCATTGCTTAGGGCTGTTGGTGTTCATTGAGGGCTCCTAAAAGTGACCACCCTATACTCTGCTACCCATAAACCTTTCGGTTGCCACCGAAAGCACCCAGCTGTTGCGCAGTCGGCTTTCTAAGAAGGCCCAAGATCTATAAATCCAGCCGGCTTATCGTAGGCCGGTGCACGGACACGGGATTGTGGGCTCCCATGACTACAGCCCTATGGTGCGAGTAGAGGGACTTGAACCCCCACCCCTTGCGGGACCAGATCCTAAGTCTGGCGCGGCTGCGAATTACGCCATACTCGCGTATGACATACTATAACAGAAAGGCTGTAATTTGTCAAGGGGTTTATTTCTCAAATGCCAGTTTCACAACAAGTAAAGTTATGTAAAATAACGTGGCAATTCCTGTAGAGAGAACAATCCATAGGTCTTTCTTTATTACCCCATAGGCAGTCCAGCAGAGTAATCCGGATATAACCACCATAATGGATCCTAAAGAGATATCCCGGGTACTACGCGTACGTATAGATTTAATAACTTGTGGTATTGCCTCAATGGTAGTAAGTACCGCGGCAATGCCTCCCAGAACCTCAACGCCGTCAAGCATGTCTACCTCATTTCTTTTTCTTAGGGAAGTGGTAGGTATTATGTCCCTGGGCTCCGGATGCAAACAGATAGTTTCCTTCCAATAGATGCTCTTTACATGCGTCACACACGTATAGGTCTACGCTGCATAAGTGTGGTTCAACTGAGCGTCCCTCTGTCTGTTCAGTCGTAAATATTACCTGAAGGTCATCTATGTGGTCGTCTAAAGTACAAGGCTTTCCACATATATCACATGTATAACTTTCTTTTTTGCCCATGGATCACCTCCACACAGTTAGATCTATTTTTCCGCCGGCAATCAGCATGACTTCAACATCTAACCAGTAAAACATAAAACTTCGGCTATTATCCAAAGTATATTTCTCATAACATATTTCAAATAATTCCCTAAAGTTCGAACCCGGAGTAAACTCAACCATGGGCAATCTGGCTATTACGGCGCGTAAAGCTTCTGATTTTTCTATCGGTTCCATGCGTCACCTCGTCAATCTGGCATATGGAGTTTTGAAGTACTTACCATACGCGTCAGAGTCATCTATGTGCAACTCAATATCATTATCAAGGCAGTACTTAGCTTTAGCCCGGTCCCACATCTCTTTGTCCATCCAGGGGTTGCCATCTTCATCAAACCTGACCTTAGCTGCCGGTTCTTCCCTATAGTAGTCTGTAACAGAAAAGTGGTGTGTATAGTTAAGTCCTTCTGTGAAACCCAGTTCTTCAAGTTCCTTAACAAACGCTTTGGTCCACGCGTGCCCCGTAATTATATGCACCTGGAAGCCATAATTAACCATTGCTTCTGACATAGCCGAAAAGAATTCCGGCATTTTGTCTATCACTCCATGCACGTCTAAACCCATCCTCATGTCATTCATTTTATTGCTCCTTTCAAGTAGTTGCCCCCGGGCCCGCTCGACACGCGCTAATGGGGTTCAGCAGCACGGACCCGGGGCCAGCGAACTACTATATTTCAGCGTTCTTCCTTACCTCATCAAATGTATACTCTTTAACAAGCTTTCCGTTCTCATACACTGTTTCCAGGTAATCTTTCCTGGCTCCAAGTTCATCTAACGTAACTGTCTGCCAGGCGCCTTTCTTATCCTTGACGTACTGCTTTTGAAGCGCCTTTAGCTTTTTATTTAACTCCTTTGCTACAGCATACACCTCTTTGCGAATTAATTCCCTGGCCGCTGCTTGCTCACCATAGTCTTTCAAGTACCGCGCCGCTCGGCGGACCGCTATCTCCGCTTTGTGTTTATGATAATATACTCTAGCGTATTTATTCCACTTCTTTTGGCTCATTCTTGGTAACCTTCCATTTCGTCGTCTCCCGGGTGCCGTTCACACTCTGTTAGAAAATGTGCGCAACATGCCAGATGTGCCATATGGCTTATGCCTGTATCGAAGTCCAGCGTTGAAAGGTCATCTATTGTTTTACCACGAAGGCGGTACTTTTCATCCTTTGTAACCCACCATGCGAGGTAAGCCATAAACCAGGTCATAAGATGCCGGCCGGCCGCGCCGACATAACGCCATATACGGCCCTTAACGTGCTTCCAGTTATTCGGGGCATACTTATTCGCTCCGTGGGTAAGAACTTTCATTTCTTCCTGTAGAGCTTCCATGGGTATGAGGTCAAAGCGGAGTTTTCCGCCGTCAAACTTCATTCCAGCGGTGTCGTTAGTAGGTTTTTCTTTGGTAAGCTTATCAAAATCCTGTGTGTAGATCTTTACTTTTTTGTCCGGATCGGACTCCAAGGTAAATTCAAAATATCCGAGGTCTGTACCACCACCCCGCAATTTTAACTTCCCATATGCTGGGTGCCACACATTTAAGCTATTTACTATTTCTGATGGGGTCATGAGTATCTCCTTTCAATAAGATGTTCTCATGTATATTATACGACAATTACAGATGGGTACCAAAAGAAATTTGGTGGCGGGGGCTGGACTCGAACCAGCGACCTTTGGGGTATGGGCCCAAAAAGCTAGACCACTGCTATACCCCGCTACCTTATATTTTTGCTGCTTGGTGCTTATCAATAAACCAGTACTTGTTCTTAAACTCCACCAGGAACCTTGTAACGTGGTTTTCCTTTACGTCAAGAACGGTACCTTTTGGAATTACAACCTTTGTGTAAAATCCCTTCACGTCCACTTTCGTTTTAATCTGCGTCATATATTCCCCTTTCAAATTTTGGATCCGGCGGTCGGACTTGCACCGACAACCCCCTGCTTACAAGGCAGGTTCTCTACTAATTGAGATACGCCGGAATCTGCTGTATATAACTTATAGTCACGTGACTATAACTTATATACACGTGTAAATTTATATTGGAGCCGCTGCCGGCGTTTGCATCCGGTTCTCGACTTTACGAAAGTCGCGTGTTACTCCATACACCAAAGCGGCCCTTATGGATCCCACGTCGGCGTTTGAATCCGATTCTCATCCTTACCAAGGATGCATTTTACCACATAAACTACGCGGGAATTTGGGTTGGCTGACCGGACTTGAACCGGCGGCCTCCAGGGCCACATCCTGGCGCTCTAACCAACTGAGCTACAACCAACACTTATTTAGTTCGAATCTTAATCAATCCCGCCTGATCAAGAGCATACAAGGCCCTGCGCGGTATAGGCAGCTCCTTGTGAAAATTAACCCGCATATAGTTATCCAGTTCCGGATGTTTATCAATAAACTCCTTGAGCTTCGGGAGATATTCCGCGACACATGCCTTACAAATTTTGTTATCTGTCGTAAGCTTATCGCAGCTTAGACAATTTTGCAGCTTCTTTGTGTCGTTCTTTTTTAGGTCTTCGTTCATAATCTCCGCCTTTCGCACAGAGGACACAGAACTGAATCCCTGCATACATTCAGCGCACATGTTTCCATACTCTGCGTCATTACCACAAAGCGTACATTTTGCTGCCATAGTATTCCTTATTTTCAGGTATCCATAAACCCGGTTCTGTTTATGCAAGTATCAATCTAAGCGACGTACCCGCGGACTCGGTGGGGTCACGTCATAGTCCGCCTATTTCGTCTTGCATGCTGTAGAGGTTGGTCGTCTCATTTTAGTAGCTCAGGTCTGGCCGTTTCATATGCCCTAGCTCTTAACTGCGGACTGCCCACTACCAGATTCACTATAGCCTTGGGTTGAGGAAGCCCTAACGCAGCTACTCACGCTGCGTATTTTTCAGCTAAAGCTTTGCTACGCCTCGTCTCTGTCCCCTATTCATCGATTACTCGTCCGGAATTAACTCCGGTACAGCGCCCCAATATGCCGGGATTTTCCTCGGCTAAGCCAACACTGCGTACACGCTAGTTATTTGTCCTAAGGATTACGCTTCCCCGGTAACTAACTATGCTGGCTTAGCCGCACTTGCTTGGATATCCTTATTACCTTCTTACGCCCATAAGTCTCCTCAGTATTGTTATTGGCGCGCCTTGGAGGAGTTGAACCCACCTTTTGCGAGTCCGTAGCCCGCCGCCTGATCCGTTAGGCTAAAGGCGCTTATTGGAAACAGTATAGCAGGAAGGACTACATTTGTCAAGAAGGATTTAGAGTTTTCTTACAACAAAACAACTATCAGACAACTCAAGTTTTTCAACTCGGCCGCTATCAAGAGTTTCGTGAACGAACTTAATAATACCGGGGTATAAATAGTAGTAATCATGAAATATAATGACTCCACCGGGTTTAACTTGGGGGAACCACTTCTCAAAATCTGCCGCCACCTGGCCGTATGAGTGCCCTGCATCTATAAAAACTAGATCAAACTCATCATGTATATCAACAGTTGCTGTGTAACCTTTAATAACATCTACGTTGGTACCTTCGAAGCGCTTTTTTAATGCCTCAAATGTGTATTCGGCGCATTTTAAGGAGCACTCTTCGAAATATGCGTCTATAGTATAAACTTTTTTAGCTCGCTGGGATAACATCGTTGTCCCCTTACCCTTAAACGTACCAAGCTCTAAGCATACGCCATTTTCACTATACTTTGTGAGTATGCGAAGTTCTTTTACAGAAAGCATGCCTCGAGGAAGCTTTAGACCTGGAAACTCCTTAGGGAAAGGAACTTCTGGAGTATCAAAAGCGTCCTCATAATTATCTATTCTGTAGTCTAAATTAATGGGTGTCACTGTGCGCTCCATGGCGTCCATATCATACCCGCGGCTTTAACGTCCGCGTATTATGTTGTCTGTAGTAGTAAAAGTCTTTTATGCCTTGAGTGAGAAGCTGCTGTGGTTTAAGAACTTCACCATGGATATCCTTACTTGCTTTGTGCCAATGCTTGTTTGCTCCACCACATATGTTCTGTAGGTCGCAGTGATTACATGGGTCGCCTTTTTCCTCATTACAATTACTCGTATTCTTGCCCCAAGCTTCATAGGCCTGAAATGTCTTAGGTTCTATCTGGTAATCCCACTCATAGGGGTCGAATAGCACCTGAAGGTCATTACAAATGCACCTACGGTATTCTTCAGCTATACGACACATGGGGTAATATCTCACGTTAACGCCAATGCCTGATTTTTCAAGAATCGCTATGCTAGCGTTTAACAAAGGCTCTACTGTGTTAAGATTTGCGATTACGTCTTTCGTAGCTAAAGATTGGGATATCCAGTCAGTATGTGGATTCATGTTTATGAAGTTTACAATCTCCGGACAATATGGGCGCAGTTCATCCGCGATCTTGTCTAACTCCAACTCATTAAATTTATGAATGACACAGTTAAAACGGATTTGCGCTTTGCCCTTTATGAACTCCAGAAATTCCAGCTGCCTATCATAGGCCTGAGAAAAATTTGTGACATTGTTATGCGTGTCCTTCAATCCGTGCCGGGAGATCAACCATCCGTCCAATCCCGCGTTTAGTATTGACTCAGCCTTACTTCTAGTTACGATACCGTTTGTGATTATACATGATAAAACTCCCTTGGATTTTGCATACGCCACTATTTCTTCAATGTATGGATATATCGTAGGTTCTCCTCCGGTAATATCCATATAGTTGTTGCCTCGTGCCACGCCAGCGTCAATCCAGGCTTTTGCTTTGTCTAACGGCCATGTGTAATCCTTCCAAGTGCTATGCGAGTGCAAGTGGTAACAAAATTTACACTTTAGGTTACAAAGCCGTATGGGATCAATTACAAAACGTGTTGTTAATTGCGGACTCATACCTTCCTCCTGAATTGATTCGCAATTGCTAATGTGGGGTCTTGTAGTACTTCAGGTAATTCTGCCTCAGTTATAATTTTTATACTTTTCCACAAGTGTGCGCGTCCTAGAGCAGGATGAATATTTTCAACATTGGGGAGTTTATTCCATACATTAGGAACCCACTCGGCCATATCCGCATATTGGTCATTCTCAGAGTTATGCGAGGATATAATCTTTTCTAGAACCAAATTAAAAGATTTTCGAACGTGTACGTAATGGTGGTAATATACATCCTGCATTATTACATAGGGTGTAAGACTGCAACAACGCGCTGGCAGACCCAGCTTAGAAATGGTGGGCTTTATAAAGACAACAGGACATAGGGGGTCTGGAGGAACCACGCGATAATATGGTGACTTTACGTACGCGTGCAACCTGCAGCGATATACGTTATGATTAGGATTTGCTTTTAAAAACTCCAAAGCCTTATTAAAGTTTGTGTTGTCCCAGATCTCGTCCGTATCTATAAGTAGCACGTAGTCGCATGGAAAATGCTGGCGAATATACTCATACCCAAAAGTACACTGTTCATCCTGGTCAGTGGTAGTTTTTGTCAGAGACACAATTTTTTGCGCTTTCGCGGGGTCACCCATGAGTTTATTTATCTCCGCAATGCATGTGTTCCCACGTATACCCGTCCAGGATACTTCTGAGTTAACGAATACCACCTTGCTAACAAAAGGTGCTATACTATCAAACATAGGCTTTAGCCATTCTTCTCCTCTAAATGTCTTACACAACGCTACAATGTTCATTATTTTGGCTCCATTCCGCCGTCTCCAAAAGAACAACAGACGGGATTTGTGCACGGGTAATCTTTGTATGCCCGCGATTTTATATTGGCGAGTATTTCTGCGCGTTTTGGGCCATAGAAGATGTCCAAAATATGCTCTTTCATAATATTGCCCGCCACAAACCGGCTCTGCGTATCGTCGTAGCAGCAAACGTCTATGTCACCGTTCGGACACACCCACGTGACGTTGTTAATGACGTTCCACTTAGGACAAGGAGCCGTAGGGTTCAGCGGCGCGTGGTGACGTTCTCCCCATAAGCTGTGTCCCATATGACTCATGCGCAGGGGTACTTTAGAAAATGGCTGAAAGTAATTACGTATGTCCTGCTCTTCGTTGGTTACCTTTGCCAGATCTGCATCGGAGAAGTAATCCCGGGCCGGGCGGTGTCCTGTAACGCGCAGGCATTTTGCGTAGTACTCCGTTATATTGTTATATAGCAGTACTACGGGTATGTCCTTGTTTATACTTAAGAAGTACTTCAAGTTTTCAAAGACGATATCCTGGTTTAAATTAGAGTTCTTCTCAAAAATCCATTTGTGCAAACTGTCTATGCGAACAGTGACGCTGTCAAACAGGCGCTCGTTAACAATACGCTCCGCCTTATCTTTGGTCATGAAAGAAAAGTTGTTGTACGTCCACATAGGTATGCTCGGCCAATTCTTGCGTATGGTTGATATGTAATCCAAATGGTGCGGGTTTAAAAGTGCTTCGCCATTACCGGACGTTTGTATCATTTTAAAATCTACGTCTTTCAACTGTTTAACGAGTTCGTTAAAGATTTCCGGCGGCATAAATGGAATATTACCGTTTCCATGCGCTCTGGAACATATGATGCAACTCGCTCCACAAATGTTTGAAGTATTAAGTTCAATTTCTTGTATGACGTTAGAAGTTCTCATTGTTACTCCTTTACTTTTTGGAATCCGGTCAGGGATCCATATGTTGGCTCGGCTTCTTTCCCTGTCATATTAACGTCAGGAAATAATCGCACGAGTTGGTACCCACCGTAGTTAGATGGAAGCTCAGATAAAAACTGAGCGACTCCTGGTTGCATAAACGTATCGTGAAAAAGTATTATACCGTTGTCCTTAACCTTAGGAAACCATGCAGTAAAATCTTTTTTGACTCCCACATAAGAGTGGTCCGCATCAATAAAGAGTACGTCTGCCTGGCAGTCCTTCATTTCAGCATAATTAGCATATTCGTATGTCAGTGCACAAGCCGACGATATATTTGGGTAATACGCGGATACATTAGCTTTATAATCCGCGTAAGTTAGCGGGAAACGCTCCCGCCAGGCACGATAATTTTGTCTTTGGAGATCATCAACAATTAAATCAAACTTTTCAAAAATATCAACTGTTATAACTGCTTTGGCAACATGTGCTAAAATTTTTGTGGTACCGCCAAGACCTGTGCCGAGTTCGACTACTAAATCCTTACTCTGGCAGCACTGAGTTAAAACTAGTATGTCTGGGCCGGACATAGCACCCTGTGACCACTCCATAATCTTATCGTTAAGCATCAATGGAAGATCTGCGTCAGGTACCGTCGCGTAACTTATGTCCGATGGTATATATTGTCCTTGCCAATTAGAGGCTATAAAGTCCAAAATTTCACGGCTGTTCATTTTTGAGCTCTCCGAGTCCAATCTTTTTGGTTGCGTGTTTGTTCATCATCCGGAAATAGCTCCATATATCTCGCATGGTTGTGCTCAAAGTACTTTCCACCCTGGTTCTTTTCTTCATTTATGTGGATAAGCCTGCAGTCATTGTTCACAACAATGCGCTTTCCCGGGTAAGTTATGTTAACTTCGTTCATGTAAGCTGTGTCTTCGTAGCCCGAACCAATGAAACCCTCGTCGAAACGTAGGGTGTCATTTCTAATAGTGATGCACGCTGTTGGAACGCGCCGGTAACCTTTATAACCACTAGGAGACGCGTCATATACGCCTTTATCTGTAGGAATACCAAAACCGCCCATCATAGGCCCGGGTTGACCATTCAAGTTAAGTAAACGTGCGGACGATACCACGATGTTAGGGTCTTCTTTTAACGGGCGAATAGCATCAGTCAACCACCCGGGATAAAAGCCTCGTATATCATCATCTAGCATAACTATATACGCAGCGGTCGTAAACTTTAAACCTTCATTACGATTTACGGACGCCGAAGATTTTTTACCTGTGATATTTAAATTGTAGGATTCAGGTGTGTTATGCATAAGTTCCAGTACTTGGTCCTTTATTTCTTCCGGATTCTTGTGTGTAACCAGAATAACTTTTGGGACATTTGCAGGATCTGCTGTGTATACGGAGCGTTCATCTCCTAAGTGCTTAATATAACCACCTATCAGATTTGCGCGAAGATAGCCCTTCGCGTAGTACCGGAACGCTATATGCTTATCCCAATACCGCTGGGTGATATCAAAGGTGCTTGCGCCGGGATTAAGTTCCCTTAGCGTAGGCAAGTGTTGTAATCCGGGATTAAAAGAGTATCCGAACCAGTGACAATCTGTACGTATAATCTGACCGTCGTCTGTGCAACTGGGATCATATCTATGAACCGTGTATGCCACATCAGTGAGCGGACAATGCCGTAAGTCACCTCCCCAGTCGCGGAGTATAATGTTTTTAAACTTTTGGTCTTGTACGGCAATATCATATAGCTTGCGTATGTAGTTATCCACTCTAAGAAACTCCCAATCATCTTCGCAATGAAAGATCCATTCTGTAGTAGGTAAACTAAATAAGTGACTCAGGCTGGCGGCCTGTCCTTTACCTGGATTTTTGTGTATCTCAAAAAAAGGATAAAGCTGTTTCATACTGTCAAGGTCCTCTTGTGAGCTGCCATCATCACAAATAATCCAGCGTTCAATTAAGTCTTGGTCCTTACATGTGCTCAAAAAACTGTCCATTGTACGCTTAAATAGGTCTAAGCGCTGACATGTTGTCATGGTGAAAGTTAACTTAGGATAATTCGCCATTTCCAAGATACCATCCTTTATGCTTATCTTTTAAATACTTTAATATTTCTTTACGCGTAGTTTCCTGGTCTGCCGCTGCTGTGGTATTTCCATCGTGCTTCCGCCACAACAATATGGTCTCATTGCATTTTTTAAACTTAGTTGTTGCGAAATGTGCTGCATTTAACCAAAAATCATAGTCCTCTAGTCCGCTTTTCATAGTTTCGTCAAAACCTGCAGCCTTTACCCATACATCTTTGCGCATCATGGCGCTACATGGTATGTAATTTTCACGCCGCAAATGGTCTAGTGAAAACTCTGGCCACGCATGCTTGGTTATTTCGGACCCAAAACACTGAACCTCTGTATATGAAACGTCCACTTTATTTGAGTACATGTTCTGGTAATTCTTGCGCAAAAAATTTGGCGGGACTATATCATCTGCGTCGATACAAACTACAATGTCCGCAAGGGAGTCCGATATTCCAGTATTACGCGCTGCAGATACGCCACGATTTGTATCATGCTTTATGCTACGTATAGTATATCCATCGGCAGTATACATGTCAACTAGGGATGAAATTTTTTGGGCAGAACTATCAGTACTACCGTCGTCTACAATGATTAGTTCTCCGCGGCGCATATAGTCATTTGACATTATAGATACTACACACTCCTGAATAAAGGCTTCACGATTGTAGCATGGGACTATTACGCTAATTTTGGGTTTTCCTTCTTCATAGCGCTTGAGACTTTCCAGCTCTAGCTGCTCGTCTGCCATTCTCACTTTAGTTCCTCCTTAAGTTGGGCAATTCTGTTTATTAACGTGTCTTTCTCTTCAGTACACTTCGGACATAGTGAATGCTCCCCTGCCAAATACCCGTGTGCAGGACACACAGAAAAAGTTGGTGTAATTGATAAGTAAGGTATTTTATAATTACTTAATATCTTTTTTACCATAAGTTTAGACTGGTCGCCTGTAATTTTTTCTCCTAAGTAAGCATGCAAAACTGTACCACCCGAATATAATGTTTGCAGCGTATCTTGGTGTTCTAGTATTTTAAAGATGTCAGTGCTGTGCCCGACAGGTAGTGTTGTTGAGTTTGTAAAATAAGGCGTGGCAACACCGGACGTAAAAATATCCGGGTATTTCTTTTTTGCAGCCAACGCCAGTTTGTACGAAGCTCCTTCTGCCGGAGTAGCCTCTAAGTTATAAAAATTTCCTGTAGTATTCTGAAAGTACACAAGTTTACGATTCATAAACTTCAGCACGGTCTCGGCAAACTTACGACCTTCTGCGGAAGTATAATCTATCCCTAGCGCCACGGCAGCTTCGTACATACCAATGAGACCTATTGTTGAAAAGTGGCTCCCCCAGTATTTTTTATCCCGCGCATATGAACTTTCTAAGTAAGTTTTAGTATAAGGATATAATCCTTGCGTAGTAAAAGCCTCGATAACGTCTCTCTTTATTTCTAAAGACCTGCTAGCTATTTCAAGATACTTCTCGATGTTAGTATAGAACTTATCTCTGGAACCTTTCGCTTCATAGGCAAGCATTGGTAAGTTTAGCGTAACCACACCAATACTGCCTGTAAGACTTCCGGACCCAAATAACCCGCCATGACGCTTGTGAATCTCCCGCAAACTCAGTTTTAGACGGCAGCACATAGACCTGGTTTCTGACGGGTCCATGTCCGAGTTAATAAAATTTGCAAAGTAAGCTGTACCGTATTTAGCAGTAACATCCCACAAAATATTTAATGCCGGATTTTCCCAGTCGAAGTTTTTTGTAATGTTAACCGTCGGTATAGGAAATGTGAATATGCGTCCATGTGCATCACCTTCGGACATAACTTCAAAAAATGCTTTGTTAAACATATCGGCTTCTGCCTGGAACTCACCATAAGTTTCCTCTTGAGGCAATCCTCCGATAATTATAGGCGTATTTTTCAAGTGCTTAGGTATGGTTAAGTCTAATGTAACATTAGAAAAGGGCGGCTGAAACCCCACGCGTGTTGGTACATTCATGTTGTAAATAAATTCCTGTACGGCCTGTTTAACTTCCTTGTAGCTCAGCTTATCACGTGCAATAAAAGGCGCCATGTACGTATCAACATTAGACACTGCTACAGCCCCTGCGATTTCACCTTGTAGTGTAAATAAAAAATTTACTAACTGGCCGAGCGCTGCAGATAGGTGCTTTGGCGGCCCGGAGTAAATTTTTCCGGGGACTCCGCCGAATCCACGCGTGAGTAAATCTTGCAAATCCCATCCGCAGCAATATGCGGATAGAGCGTCTAAATCGTGTATATGGATAAAACCTTCACGGTATGCCATGGCAACTTTTTCAGGATATATTTTCTCCAGCCAGTGCTTTTCAATTACTCCCCGTATTATTGCATGATTTAATCCTTGGAGTGAGTAAGACATGTTTGCGTTCTCATTAATTTCCCACGCGGACTTATCGAGGTATTTGTTAAAGACATTGCGTACACCTGCAGAAGCTTGTAAGTTAGCTTTCAGCTGCTGATGTGTCCGGTACTGTTCAAAAACACCAAAGTAGCTGCCTTCGCGCAAAACTTCTTCCACGACCGAAGACACTATATCCGTTGTGATAGGTTTAAGAGCCTTAAGTTTTGTGGTAACTTGCTCAGTAAGTTCGTCCACGACTTCATCAATAACTGAATTTTCAGACATACGAAAGGCTTTTTCTATAGAACTACGAAGATCGTCTTTACTATAATCCAAAATATCTCCAAACTTATTAGTTATTTTCATGCGAGTCTCCTGGAATTATCCGAGTGTACCGTCGTCCCACATACCCTTCATCTGAGGATTATCTTTTATTGAAAGTACGGCGGTAGTGTTAAAATCTTTAATTAAAGCGAAGGACGTACAAGCGCCCCATCGTGAGGTTACGCTAAATTTTAATGTTGAAATAGCTAAACCGTCAGGCCGGTCGTTCTGTATAATCATAACGATGTCACCGAGCTGGTACCACGTGAAAGACCTTCCTATGGACTCTCCACCCGCATCAGGTGTTTCGTCGTCCTTCTTAACAGCACGTCGTGTTCTGGCTTCGTCGTTCTTACGCTGCAAAGCTACTAAAAACACCTGGTTATTTTTACGCGCCATAGATTTTAAATCCAAAGCTATTTGACTCTGGTCTAAATGATCCTTACCTGTAGGCAGGTCAGGGCGCATCATAGAAGCGTGGTCTACAATTATGATGTCGTATTTAATACCTTTTTCCTGCTGTTGTTTGTTAATCCAGCTTTGTATGTCTGTGGGTGTGCAACTGCCTAAAGTATCCACGATATCCAGCTTTCCGTAAGACGTTTGCAGAAGCGTGGTAATTTCCGCCATTTTCTGGTCTTCTTCAGGAGTTAGCATATGTTTTTCTACATGTGCGTAGGGTGTACGCGTGAAACAGCTTAAGCACAGATTAATATACTGCTCCTTAGCAATTTCAAGAGAAAAAACAAGAACGTTTTGCCCGCGCCGAACATAGTTACATACCATATTTACCAAAGTACGTGACTTGCCTATTTTAGGGAGCGCTGCTAAGAGGACCAGCCATCCAGGAAGAAATCCTCCTGTGGCGTCATCCATCTCGGCGTAGCCAGTCAGAAAAAAGTTCTCCTGTTTTGGAAGTTTAAGTCCGGAAACAATCGAGCCAATTTCGTCATTTAAATTTGAAACCAGCTTATTGGACGTATTAAGTCTGGATAACTCAGAAATTGTACGCTGTAGGTTTGATTCTGCAGACAGCGGATCCGTACCGCGAAGACTCATTATAGCTTCTTGGATACCACTTTCAATAATGTTTTTCTTTTTATGCGCGCGAAGTTCTGAAATCAACCAGTCTATCTGAAAATCTACAACAGCTCCGGTATCAAAGCTTAGATACTCCTCTGCGGTCGCGGGTGGAACTTGCAATTGCAATAATTTCATACGCAATGCGCCGGCAGAAATAGGTTGACCATATAACTTAAAGTGGTCAAATAAGGAGCCCGCTACAATTCTGTTTGTTACGTTCAAAAAGAATGAAGAGTCTATGCCCGCAGAGAGCAGTTCGTTAGTAGTTCCTGGAACAACTAATGCATACTGTAAGACTAACTTTTCTATATCCAGCATATATCTCCCTTCAGGTTAGGTTAGGCTTGTTTTGGCGGCGATGGAGGCTTTATCGCTATCTTCTTTGTTCTAAAACTTTCACCGGTAACGTACGAGCGCCATTCATCAGGAATCATGTGTTGCAAAATAGGATACTTTGGTATTAAGTCCTTGTACTGCTTAGAAGAAACTAAGATGGTAGGACGCTTATTGCTGTAGCGCGGTTTTATTATTTTCTCCAGTAAGTCGGCGGAGTAATTTGACTTAGTGTTCACGTTTATTTTATCATTACCTAAGTCATCTATTACAAGAAAATCTACGTCCAGTATATCTTCTAAAATGTCCTTCTCAAAGGTGCTCAGTGTGGCGTCCACTATGGTAGTCCACACCGTATACTTAGCCTTATAATCCCTGCGTATGGCTTGTCTCAGTATGCAAGCGGCACCCAAAGTTTTACCAACGCCGGACTCGCCGCATATTAACCACATAGTTCCTTCGGCCCGGTGCGTCTCAATGTTTTTAAGAAAGAATTCCAGATCACGCATGAATACTAAGTGGGACTTAAACCCCTGTTGGGGACAAAAATCGTTGAAACTTAAATTCCAAAATTCTAAAGGTATTCCAGCGTCTTCGAGCTTTTTATCCCACTGCAGTTTATAGACGCGTCTACCCGCAGGACAGTCACACCATCTTACCATTGCGTTATGTGCGCGATCCTCAAGATAGCCTAAGTCATTACATTTTGGACATGTCATTTAGGCCGACTCCTTAGAGTATAGTATGTATTTATTCTTTTTTAGAACCAACACCCTTATTATAGCATCTTTAATTTTTCTGTCAAGCTTTATCTTTAAAATTCGTAAGTATATTTTGCTAAAAAACTCAAACTTTTTTATATCCACCATGCTGGCCAGGATTATGGCCTTTCCTTCCGGCTTCATGCGCCGGTACATCGAACCCTCCAGTATATCCACCGGCAACCCCCCAAGATACCTACGTACGAGTGTTAGCGACTGACAGTAAATCCCGTGTGAGTATCGCCAGTCGGCTGTATCTAACGATACCACCATAACAATGTGCCCGCTGTGTATGAACAAGTCAAAGAAAAATGTGTTTGACGGAATAACTATAATATTCAACGTCTTTGTCAGTGGTGTAATGTCCGCGAGCTTAATCTTATAGATGTTTGGCACCGTAAGGTACTTAACCGTATGTGGCTGCTTTATTGAGGCCAAAAATTTTTTTATGTTTTTGGCTTTGTACGCTCGCTTATAAAACCTATCTTGCGGGTTTACAATATACACGCCCACAGTTTCTTTTATTACTATCGCCATGTTACCTCACACTAAGAACGGCCGTTTGGTTCCCGGGTGCATTAAGAAGAACCTGCACCTGTATATCTGCCTTCTCCAATATTGTCAGTATCTCCATATCTCCTAACAACTTCGTTCTGCTGATAAGCTGTGCAGAAGCACCGGAGTCATACGCCCGTACTTGGTAAAAACTTTTACCAAAACGCGGTCCGTGTTGTGCAAAAACTTTAGACAGCTTCTCAGCAAGTATATTATACGACAAATTAAGCACCATAAAAAGTTTTCCACCACAGTATGTCTTTACCACGTAGTGATCTTTGTGGAATTTAAACTTGCGAGCAAAACCCGGCGAGTTTTCCACGAGCCCTCCCTGCAGGTAGGTAGAGTACTCCCCGTCACGAAGCTCCGCCCGCTGATACAGCATGTTGTTTTTGATATCCCCAAAATATATTAAGTGTCCTTCCTGGCCCAACAGCTTGGCCTGGTATAGCTTGACCTCCATGTTCTCTTTGTAAGAGAGTTTGGAATTAAAGAACCTTATGTCCAGGAAGTACGCCCCCTGCTCCACCGGAGGGAGCTTGCACAGGTTCTGACTCAGCGTTGGTTCCACTAATAATTTTTTCTTCTGAAGATTGTATGCTGCCATTAGCTCCAAGTACGTCATGTATAGGCTCCTTTTCAAATCCCCAAACTTTTGGTGGATCTTTAAAAACAGGGTTACGCTTTTCAAGTGATGACAAACATAGTTCCAGGCCGTTGTAGATTCCTAACATATAGGGGTCATAATCCCAATTTCCGCTAGCGCCCTGAATTTTAACAAACTGTTTCATCTGTTCCAAGGGACTTTTGTGGATAATACCATTAAGCTGCTTTGGTATGATCTGTGGGTGTGGGTACTTCATGTTATTTCACCTTTATAGTTGAGGATAACCGGCTAAGGCTGACGTTGTAGGCCGGGAATACCTTGTCTGATTCCTTCTGCTTTGTCTCAATAATTTTGATAATACGCTCTTCGATGGTTCCAAGGGTCACTAAATTGATAATGTGGAGTTTCTCAGCAACGTTATTGGCACGGTCAATACGTCCGATGCGCTGTTCCAAGTCTGCACTGGACCAGGGCAGATCAAAATTAATAATGGTGTCACATGTATAAAGATTGTGCGCCCTAGAGAGGCTGTCTGTTCCCAATAGTACTTGTACATCTCCTTCTACAAATTCCCATATTTCCTTTTTGATCATTTTACAATAGCGATACTTTGGACACTTGTTACATTGTACAACCTGTGGGAATTTACAACCTCGTAACGTATCACCTGTGATAGTTTTTACCCGGTAATCCTGAAGCAGCTCTTTTTCTAAGAGTGATACCGCGGTTTTAAAAAAGCTAAAAACAACAACCTTTTTATTCTCGCCCACCACTTTCTTTTTTAAGATGTCTTTAAGTACTGCCACCTTATTTGTTGAGTCCGCCATGGGTATGTCTGGATAACGTAAGAGTGATTTTGTTTTAACCTTACCCTTAGCATCGTACACCGCATTCCCTTCAGAGTCTAATACAGGCACAACTTCAGACACAATACGCAGTGTGTTGCAAATTTGCCGGAGTACTGTACCACTTTCAAACGCCGTTCTATCTCCGTTGGCTATCTCGCTATTGATACGGTCGAGTTCTACCTGCTGCAAGGGTACCAGCGGCACAGGAAGTGTTATAAACTCTTTAGGCTTTACTTGGCCTACGTCCTTTTTGCGCACCTGTACAGTCCATGGATATACCTTGCGTTTAAGCTCTTCCTCCATACCCTCTTTTACACCTTTAGGATTCCCGAACCAGTCGAGCTCCAGATAACGTGTTGTAAAGTTATCTTTATTTGTAAAGACATCTGGGTTGACCGTTTTCATTATACCATATAAATCAAAGTAGTTTGTCATAACAGGTGTTGCAGAGAGTCCGAATTTGTAAGTAGCGTCAAGCTCATCAAGAGCTTTAAATGCATCCGTGGACACGTTCTTTACTTTTGTGATTTCGTCCAAAACCATAGTCGTCCAGTTAATATTCATATTTTGCCACTCTATTTTTACAGTGTCGTATGAAGCTATCCATAACCAGTGCTTATCTAAGTTTGCTTTACCTTGAGCTATTTTACGCTGACGCTCGGCAGCGTCCCCTTCAACAATTAAGTAGTCTTTAATATCAGTGAACTTCATTAGTGTGTCCAGCCAAGGTTTGTGTATCTGATTGGACTCGCAAATAATTAACGCGCTGCCTTTGAGCATCTCGCGGAGTTTAAGAATTGTGTATAAAGAAATAATTGTCTTTCCGAGGCCAACGTCCAGCACAAGTAAAGCACGCCGCATTAAAAGCATCTGCGAGATCACTCCGTACTGGTACTGAAATTTTTCTGTTAGCTCTGTTTTAAATAAGGCAGGTTTAGTAATGTTGAAATCTGTAATCTCACCTTCTTTAATTCGGCGGACTATCTCCACTTTAGTAGAGAACTTTATAAGTTCGTCCTGCACCTTGGGGTCAACCCAAAAAGTCTCATTTATTTTTTGTAAAAAATCTGTAAGGTCGCGCAATTCTGTTATAGGGTAACCCCAGAATTTCTCCAAGCGCATCCACTTACGTGCCGGACTTTTGGGCACCCACTGGTTAAAAAGGTAGTTATCAGAGGTTATTCTACATATGTTTGCATAGTTTGTTACTTCAAATTTTGTCATACGTCTCCAGATATTGAACATATAAAGTAGCACGAAATGTGCTTCACGTATAGTATACGACAATACTAGCAGGTTACGTCATTTTGTCGTATACTATAGGTGACACAACCCTATGGAGGACATATGCCAAAAAACAGTGAACGCTTCCAGCCTTCTGAAAGTGGACGAGCATTTTTAAAACTACAGTATAACTGGATAAAACATTTAGGTTTAAACGCCGCCGCTATTCTAGCGGAATACTATAGCGCTGCTGGCAGACTGCGCACTAAGCGGCCTTACAGGTCGGCCAGTGAGCTATCACATAGCTTGAATCTTTCCTTACGAACTGTCCAGCGCACAGTTCGTTACTTGGAGGAAAAGCAAATACTGGTCCCAGTCGGGCAGTCAAAACACCGGGTGGTTCAGTATGAAATCAACCTATTAAAAATTGTGGATAACCTGTGAATAACTTACTGACAAAAAACTTACAAAAGGCAGGTTACGTCAAAATGACGTAATGATATCCCGAGGTTACGTCAAAATGACGTAATGGTTACGTCAAAATGGCATACGAACTAAGAATACAACTAAGAACGTAAAAGACATAACTAAGAACGTAAGGCGAAACTTCAAAAACGAAGTACTTTTAAAAACTGAATGTGGATTTAAATGACCTAGCCGTCAGGCGGTCTGCTATTGCCGCCGGCCGCGGCTTGACACCAGCCGAAAACTGGGGCATACTTTACATACCTGAAGGGAGACTTAATGAGCTATTGGTCGTTCAGAAAAGCGGGCCGTACCAGCCCGGAGGTAAAAGAATTGCGAGACGTTGTTGCCATGGCAATGGAACAGTTACGTGAAAAAGAACAAATGAAGGCGCGTACCCGCTATACCACAGGGTTCCAGGTAAGCTTTTATAACTTTTTGAAGCGCTTACGAGATAAGGAGCAGATAGGTCCCTCTGAAGTTCTTACAGTCTTGCTAAGCCACCCGGAGCTTTCAAACTTTATACAGCGCCAAAAGTACGCCGACTTTTTAAATGCTCTTAGACAACTATCACACACAGATGCAAACCGGCAGATTATTTATGTTTCCCTGGTTTATGATTACTACTACCGGTATCGTAGTTTCATCCGTGCTGCTGTTAAGGCTGGCCACTATCGGCTGGACAAATTTACTTGCGCGTTTGTTCACAACGTGTTTACCCAATACCCCTTTCTACACACCAAAGCGCACTTAGACCATGTGGTTTCTATGCTAGATACGTACGCCTACGCGTGCACACTAACCGAAAAAGGAATCTTGGAGAACTATCATGTCAAAACTTAACTACACACACTGGGTTTCAAACGACGTAATGCCTGACGCCTTATTTTCATACCAGCAGGTTGATGTTCAGGGATTTTTACAAAAGAAGAACAGTTTTCTTAAAGACTATAAAATCAATGATGTTTTTTACGCAGACTGGTTGGACACACAGTGCAAGGCTGCTGGTTTAAACCCAAAAGTCATCCTTGTAAACTTACAAAAGGAACAAAGCTTAGTCTCCAAAATAACCTTACCGCCAGAAAAAATTATGAATCGGGCGCTCGGCTATGGTATGACTGACGATGGAGACCAGGAACAGTACTATGGTTTTGATAAACAAAATATTGCGGCTATCTCTCGCATGCCTATGTGGTTTGAAAAGCTGGCCGGACAAACCCCGCAACCACCTATTTTAGTTGACGGAGGAAAGTTATCACTGTTTCCACTAAGCGCATTCACGTCCGTACTGTACCGCTATACACCTTGGACAGGTTCACCGGACTCTACGTACTATCCAAAATGGGGAGTTCATGGCAATTACTTATTTTGGTTAATCTGGAAAGGTTGGTGGAAGTCTGATCTCAAGCAATACATGCATTTAACAGCAGAAGAAATAAACCAGGGATAATTGTCGTATAATATACTTGGGACCACTAAGGAGGCTTTATGGCACAGAAAGAACACAATCACGAGAACATCACTGTAGAAGTATCTAAGGAAGATCGTAACAAGGCGGTCGAGGCTGAAATTGCTCGCATGAAGATTCGCGTAAATGTATTTGCGGCCAAGCTGGATATGTGGACGCGGTTTGTGGGCTGGCTTATCTCAGTCCTGCAGACGCTCACGCGAAAATTTCAGATTTATTATGACAAACGCCTGACTGCTAAGTGCCCTATATCTTTACGCAAGTACAGACAAGCGTTGGGCGCTGCAGCGTGGCTACGCATTACGAAGCGCGAGCTACCAGAAGGGATTTTAAATGAGCTCGAGGTTCGCGCAGCAGAGGTAAAAAAAGACGGCATATCCTGCAATATAGAAAAGGACTTAGCGGCCGCCAAGCAAGAACTTATTCTTACCGTGGGAAAAGAAAACACCGAAGGTCTTGAGGAAGTTGAAAAGATCACTCCAAAAGGGGAAAACTAAATATGAAATTTTATATTAAATGTCCGGAGTGCCAGTTCAAACTTTCATCTGAGATGGAACACGCAATGGCGAAAGGTGAGTGTCCGGGATGTGGCAAATCAATAAACACAGCAAAGGCTGCAGGAGTTCTTGATTTTATGGAAACAACACGCCGGTTACAACTACCCCTCTCCGGAAAGCACCTGATGCTTTTATCTGAAGAGTACTTTAAAAAGCTGTCAGGCTTTGAGGACCTTCCTGTGATTATTGTGGAAGAGGACATGTCTGACGCTATGACACTCCGTGCTACCCAACCGCAGCAGGTTCCTATAACTGCGCACGCCCCTGGTTTAACACACCCACCGTACCAGGTAGAAAGTCCGGCTCCGGTAAATACAGGAAGTACTACAGAAGTCTCGGGGGAAATCACAATTGATCCGGCACTTTTAAATGACCCGGCGTTCGTCCCGGCAGCTCCGTCAGCTGGTGCAGCTCCTGTGGCAAAAAAAATTATACGTCCGGCAGTCAAAGGTGTAGGAGACGACCCAGATAGGGTGGCTCTAATAGTAAACCAGCATGGACTAATCGCCACAGACACCCCGACAAATGTACACTTAACACCGGCGGACCTGGAGCTTTTTAAAACTCCGGGAGCTTTGCCAATCATGCCTATTACTAAGATTGGAAATCCAAATAAAGGTGACCAGTTTACCGAGAAAGTTCCTGGTATGACCTTTGTTTCCAATGAGCAGGTTAAGGCTATGCGTGAAGCAGCGAAGAAAGGAATCTCTTACTCTGCCCAAGAAGAAGAGCGTTATGCTGCCTTAGACGCTAAAGCTGCAGCAGAAGCTGCCGCAGAAGCAAGTCAGGTTATCGCAGACTTAAGTAGTGGTAATATTCTTAACCAGGCTGTTGCCCCGGCGCTTTCACAGGCGGCAAGTTCCGGGTCTGGTGGCAGTACCGCCAGCAGCGTGGCCAATATTCTTAATTCCGGTCATACTGTACACGATACTATGGGTAGACCTGTGACTTTACCAAGGGTATCTAATCCGGCGACTTCTAAAGTTATGATTTCAGATATTTCGGCTGTTATGCAGCCAAGCGAGGTGGTGAAATAGTGCCAGCCCCCACGATTTATACTATCGGTTATCAACCTATTGAAGTTATTAGTCGACAATATGCTATCACGGATATTATTAACCTTGTGATGACAAAAGGCGTTCAGACAGGTAATCTTAAACAGGACGTAATTCAGTTCCTTAAATCTTTTCGTTTAGAAAAAGGTGATAAGTTTTTGCTTAACACTGTGAAGAATAAAGATCTAATTCCGTACGTGTGGGAGGAGCTAAACTCAAAAGACAACTTACAAAATCTCTTAGTATATGACCCACCCTATGTGTCTTCAGATACGGAGATATTTCGAACCTTAAAGAATTTATTTATTCAGCTTGGAGGTAAACCCGGTGTTCGTACATGGATTGACTCGGCAAACTCCGTGCGGGATATACTTACGCGCAATAAAGATAACATGCCACAAAAGGACTATTATAATGCTATGCTGCTGCTCTCTGATATAAATAAAACTTCAGCAGACACGCTTATCCAGCACATTATGAAGTTTGACACACCCTGGGACATGCGGATGGAAAAGAAGGCTATATTTTTTGGCGATCCCGTGGACCCACGCTATATCGAATACTTAAACTCCATCGGTATTTTTGTTGTGGCGTTTGTTCCGTACGAATCTTTTACTGTACCATGTCAAACAGTTGAGCAGTACTATTTTGACAACCCTTTGTATCAATCCCACTTATTCATGCTGATTGAGCTACGCAGGCTCATATCGTTCTATTTCCCGGATATGATAATCATGAACCCAGGTGGAATATACCTTACAAAAGATGACGCAAATTTCTTTTCTTACAAACTAGCACAAGACGTAAAAATAAAAATGCTGCCCGGGACTTACGCCGGCGAGCAGATAACCCTGTAGGAGGAACCATGTTTGTACAGTCCGGACAGTTTGCGGCAAATGTACCAAAAGAGTATGATGAAAAAATTAAAGATGGCAACTACTTTATTATTGACTGGGTGGGCAATGACCCGTTACACCGTGGTGCACGCTACCCTATAGTTGTGGCCGGTAATATCACAGAAGAGCAGTTACAGATGATTGCAGACAAAAAAATTATTGTGGAAAATCCACGTTTTGGAACAGCTCAGCGCGTAATCGTTAAGGTTGAAAAAATCCTAGATATTTAGATTGGAGCGCATATGTCAGAACCTTTTTTGTGTGAGAAGTGTATACTATGTAAAACAAAGAAAAACTTTGTAACACCCGCGGGCAATATGCTGGGTGAGATACTTATTGTTGGTGAAGCTCCTGGTGAAATGGAAGACGAGCAAGGTAAACCTTTTGTGGGACCGTCAGGACAGATTTTAAGACAGGCTTTAGACGCCGCAAACTTATCCGTTTCTGACATTTACATTACTAACGCTGTTATGTGTCGTCCTCCACAGAATAGGCAGCCGAAGAAAGAAGAAATGGATGCTTGCCGCGATCATGTACTTAAAGTTATTGAGGAAATGCCTAACCTGAAGCTTGTAATTTTACTAGGAGCTACTGCGCTACAGTCTGTTTTAAAACAAAAAGGTATAACAGAGAAGAGGGGCACTGTCATTAAAGATAAGGCTAACCGTACATATATACCGATTTTTCATCCGGCAGCAATACTACGAAACCCTATGCTCAAAGAGACGTTTTTTCGCGATTTTGTATTTGTCCGCAGCTACCTAAAGAATGAAATACGCCAAGGCACCTATTACTGTTGTGATACGAAGGATAAAATCCAAGCAGCATTTGAGGCAGTTCAGGGCCAGGAATTTTTGGCTTTTGACATTGAAACAAATACTCCACTTAGGGACGAGGACCCAAATATCGCACGTGATGATATTATAGGTTTTTCCTTTACAGCGTCCGAATATACAGGATACTATGTTCCACTGTTTGCTGGCAGCGCCAAGATTTTAGATGCATCTACTGAAGCATACACTATTTCAGAACTAAAAAAACTACTTACCAATCCTGGCACAAAATTAATAATGCATAATGGTAAGTTTGACGCTAATTTTATAAAAAAGAAGTGGGATATTGATGTTCTTAAGTTTTACACACGTCCTGATGGGTCTGTCGGCACGAATTTTTATTTTGACACTATGTTAGCACATCATATTTTGTGGCAAGAGCCACCTCATGGACTTAAACCTTTAGCGCGGAGATTTCAGGACTTGGCCTACTACGAAGGTGAGCTCGAAGCATACAAGAACATGAACGGCGTGTCGAACTATGGACAAGTTCCAAAAGACATTATGTATCGCTATGGTGCATCTGACGCTGACGCGGCATTACGCTTGTTTCACATTTTTTACAAAGAGTTAGAGGAAAAGAAACTATTAGGGTTGCTTTTTTGTAATGAGCAGCCACTTACAGTTCCTATTGCACAGGCAGAATACCACGGTATAAAAGTTGACCGCGCTGGCGCAGAAGAATTGGGTATAAAACTGGATAACCAGAAAGCATCTTTACAGAAAGAAATTTGGGAAATAGCTGGTGAAGAGTTTAATTTGAATTCCGGTCCGCAGAAGGCTAGGATCCTATTTGAAAAGCTTGGACTGCCTAAACCCAGAAAAAAGAAGAAAGCAAAGAGTGATGTTCCTTCTACGGCGAAGGAAGTTTTGGAAAAACTGGATCATCCCATAGCAGCAAAGCTGGTTGAGCACTCCCACCTGGTGAAGATGCGTTCTACTTATGTGACGGGCGTTTTGGAAAAGCTGAGTCCAGATGATGTCTTACGTGGCAACTTTAACATACACGGTACTGGTACTGGGAGACTTAGCTCGTCAGGTCCCAATATGCAAAATATTCCTGCTAAGCAGGCTTTCCGTCGGGTTTACATGGCCAGAGATGGCTATGCACTTGTGTCTTCAGACTTTTCACAGATTGAGCTGCGCGTTCTTGCCAAGTTCTCGCAGGACCCAAAGCTTTTGCAGGCGTACTGGACCAACGAAGATATTCACGACCAGGTTGCTCGCGAAGTGTTTAACGTTGCGCCCGGTCAGAGGGTTACAAAGGATATCCGCCGTATGGCTAAGGCTATTAACTTTGGTATTTGCTATGGTATTCAGGCGCAGTCACTTTCAAAGCAGATCGGTACTGACGAGTACATGGCCCAGGAGTACATTGATAAGTATTTGACGAAATACGCCGGAGTTTATGCGTTCCAGGAGTATATTAAAGCTTTTGTACATGAACACAAATTTGTAAAGAATCATTTTGGCCGGGTTCATCACATAGTTGATATAGACTCCCCAGATGCATATATTCGCGGTGAGGCTGAAAGAACGGCTTTGAACAGCCCTATTCAAGGTACCGCCGCGGAAATTACCAACGCCAGCGCCGTACAGATTTATTTGATATTTGAGCGCCTAGGTCTTGACGCTAAATTAGTTCTTACCGTGCATGACGAACTTTGCTATGAAGTTCGTAAAGACCAGGTTTTACAGGCAGCTAAGATTATTCACGATACTATGCGTTCCATGGCTGAACAGGTGCTTCAGCTTCCAGTTCTCGTTGAGCAGTATGTTAATGACAGATGGTTTGACTGGAAAACTCTCGAGCAGAAATACGGCGAGAAGATGGAACCTACGCACGTCCCCGCCTTGCACCAGGCAAGGTTCCTTAAAAAGAATCTGGGAATCAAACTTCGGGACCTATCAGCTATACCGAAGGAATTTGTATCGAAGTTTCCTATTCGATCGAAAGTGGAGGTGGCTGGGTAAGTTTTGGTTATACGCCCGTGAGGCCTTTGAGCCGTTAATGAGGCGTTAAAAATTTTGGAGGTACTAAGATTATGGCATGGAATGACCCGAGATCAACACAAGCACCAAGTGGACCAAGAGAATCCCTGTTTCTTAACTTGAAGGACGAGTTAAGAGTTAGGGTTGTAGGAGAGCCCGAGTTTTTTGAGAGACATTGGACGAGAGGCCGCGTAGGTAAGGACGTTACTGTAAGATGTCCTGGAGCGACCATATGTCCGATATGTGCGATGGGTGACAAACCAAGAGTGCGTGCATTGTTTCCTGTGCTCGACAGAAAGACAGGAAAGATGAAGCTTATGGACGTGCCGCAGATCGTTGTCGGCCAGATTCGCGCATTAAAAGAAGGCGAATGGGGAGATCCGGTGAACTACGATCTTTCAATTAAACAGACTACCGTTGGAAAGAAAACAGATTACCAGGTAATACCAAACCTTCCTACAGCTCTTTCTGCAATTGATCAGCAAGAAATAAGGAAGTTTTTTGAGACAGTCGATTACAAGAAATATGCAAGGCCACATTCAAACGAAGAGGCCATGGCGATCTTGAACGGCACTCCCCTTCCGTCAAAGCAGGCATCCGCTCCTGCTCCGGCAGCACTTCCGCCTGGAGTAATGATGCCGCCTGCTCCTCAGTCACCCGGGAACTACGTTCCCCAGCAGGTTCCTACAGGCACACAATATGTGCCGCCGGCAGCAAGCTACCCGGCGCAGAGCTATGTGCCACCAGCTCCTCAGGCGCCTGCAGTACAGGTTCCCGGAGCAACAGCGTCTTATCCGGCTCCTGGTGTAACAGTACAGTCAGGAGGGCAAGCTTCACAGTATGTTCCTCCGGCGCCCCAAGTCCAGATGGCTCCTCAGACTCCGGCACCGAACGCTGTTAACGACAATATGTTTCAGCAGTTCATGCCACCAGCTCCTAAAGTGTAATGCGCGTCTTAGGGCTTGACATATCACAAACTTCTACGGGGGTAGCCGTCCTTTCGGACGGCCCCCTCGTAGTTTACCACACCAATCTGAATTTCGATAAGAAGAAGCGTCTGGGTGATAATCTTATGATGTTTAGCGAGCTTATAAAAAGCATCGTTGAACTTCATGGACCCTTCGACTATATTGTGATTGAGGACGTATTCTTTGGAAAAAATATTAAGACTCTAAAGATTCTCGCACGATATAGCGGCGCTGCTATCTTAGCATGCAGATTGCACAGCTCAAGTTCTAAACTTTATCTGCTTATGCCCGCTACGATACGTTCTGCAATTTTTCCCGGAACGAAAGTTGACAAGGATGACATTTACAAGTATATTTGTACTAAGCACAAATTAACGAACGTATCAAATGACGTAACAGATGCAATCGCAGCAGCAACTGTACCATTTACAATGAAAAAGGTGGACGCCGCATGGGTCATTTAATGCAGGGTTGGATCGTAGGACAGGGAATGATTATTGACATGGGGCACATGTCTGCTGAAGAAGCTGAAGTATATCGAACAATGTCCAACGATGCACGTAAACGTTTTGTGGAGGAATATGTAGCGAAGTATCCTGAAGCTTTTAAGACTGTTGCAGGACACTGTGCTGTAAAGAACACCCACGTTAAGACTACTGAGTGCATCGCATGCGCACGGAACCAAGGCCATCGAACTATGGCTGAATGGGATATGTGTCGCGGACGTAATTTAAGTAAAATTTAAGGAGCCTTTATGGCAGCTAAGAAAAAAACAACACATAGCACAAGTTTACCCTCTGCACCAGAACAACGGGCACAGGTAACAAAATCTGTAGATGAAGATTTGCGTAAGAAAATGGAAGAAGCAAATAAGAAACTTGAAAAGATAATTGATCCAAAAACCCTCCCAGTACTAGACGACGACTCAGCAACAGGATCCCAAGACTTAGCAATACCTTTGTACTCTACAGGGATACTCGCGCTTGACCGTGCTTTGTCCGGTGGTTTACCTGCGGGACGTATTACAGAGCTTTACGGTGAGGAATTCACCGGTAAGTCACTGGTATCGCAGTTAGCCGTCGCCGAGATGCAAAAGAACGGTGGCAGATGTTTATTATTTGACACAGAGTCCTCATATGACCCTAAGAGAGCAGTAAATCTTGGGATTCAAACAGACCGACTGATGGTGTCAGATTGCAATGTTGTTGAGGACATGTTTAAGATAATTGAGACATATGCAGAGTCACACATTGTCAATATGGTTGTGATAGACAGTATTGCAAATGTTACGACGCTTGACGTAATGGGCTCAGAAATGGGCGCCCCAAAGTACGCCTCAGTACCAGGAGTTCTCCAAAGAATTATCCCCCGTATTTCGAAAGTTCTTAAGCGCAACAATGTCTCCCTGATAGTTATCAACCAGGTTCGCGACGTCATAGGCGGCTACGTACCTATGCTGCGTACACCTGGGGGCAGAAACTTAAAACACATTTATCACTCAAGGGTAAAGTTCCTTAAGGCTAACTCATCTAAGCTTTTAAAAGATGGAGACACGGTTAAGGGAGTAGAGATTGACGCCCAGATTACTAAGCACCGCGGTGGGGCAAATTTCACAAACGCTACATTTAGGATAGAGTACAATAAAGGCCTGGACAGGATTTACGATGTTGTAAACTTCTTGCTTTCTACCGGTCATATTGTACGCGCCGGCGCATTTTACACCTATGCCAGCCAGAAATACCAGGGTTTGGAAAACTTGATGGATGCGTTTCGTAATGACTCTGTAGCATACGACGCAGCAGTAAAATTTGCACGCGACGTTCTTAGTGCAGAAGCTAAAGCTACTACGCCTGTGACAGACGCACAAGTACCAGTAAGTGCGAACGTTCCGGACGTATCAGAAGCATCTGAAGAAGATAAGGAATAACATGAGCAGAACTGTGGAAAGCACCCTTAGACCCGACGTTTCTCCAAGCTTATTGGATATAACTATGGACACTACATATGCCAATAGTTATTTTGCACAGCGGGGCGTTTCAGAGGAAGTTTTCCGGCAGTTTCAGCTCGGGCATGTGGCAGGTGCGCCTGGGACCTTACCCAAGGATATAACAGGCGCCCCTGCCTTTCCCATCTACACCATCGACGGTCTATTTGCCGGGTGGATATTTCGTCCCGGTAATAAAGATTACAAATATTTTTATTGGAGCGCACGCCCTTCGGAGCAGCTCTATGGTATGCCATTTTCAATTGATGGCATTTTAAAAAATGATGCTGCAATTATAGTTGAAGGTCCGTTCGATGTTTTAATGGCTCATACGGGCGGACAGAAAAATGTAGTAGGGGTTTTGGGTGGAGTTATGTCTGTCACGCAAATTCTACTACTGGGTTCTTACACGCGTAACTTTATCTTAGCCTTGGATAATGACGCGGCAGGTCTTAAAGGCATGAACATGTCTGAAGAACTAATAAAGAAAGTTCTTCCGGACGTAAATATAAGCAGGCAGTTTGTATTCCCACACAAGGATTTTTGTGAGTACATGACCGCGGAGATAAAAAATGGAAAACCAAAAGGATAACGTCGAGGAAACGACATCTAAATTCGGCGACCTTTCCGAAATAGACCAGCAGTTATATTCTGAAATGCACCCGTTTGCGCTGGAAGTAGACCTGTACAAGACCAATCTACTTCATGTACTAGTAGATCTTATTGGCAAGGAAATGACCCGGTTAACCCCCTTACAAAGGGACATAATTTTGCGTTGTTTCTTTAAAGGGGAGTCCACCGTATACGTTGGAAAGACACTAAAATTAGGCCAGGCCAACGTGGTACATACCAAACAAGCGGCACTTAAGAAACTACGTACAGGATTGCTTAAAAACCCTTATTTTATGCAGCTTTATACGCAATATATACAGGCAGACCCACCTCTTGCGGCCTTGAACGCCCTCGCGGCGTTCCTCCAGAAGTAAAAAAGTATAAAAATCTATACATAGGCGTTACCATACATTATTAGGACACCTCCGGAGGTTTTAGTGCTAATTACCGATAAATTGCGCAAAGATTTTGATAGCATTGAATATCTGTTTACGGAAGTTTTGAGGCAAACAGACGGCCGCTACAAAAAAGACTTGGCCTCTGTGATGGGTACTCTTAAGGTTATGTCCGGAAAGTTAAAAACCGAAACGGACCTTAGAAAACGTCTGGAACATTTTAAAGCCCGCGGGTTCAAAGTCAAAAAATACATAGACGCAACTTATGATGATTTTACTAAAGCAGAATCTGTAATAAACGGCGGTATCCGTATTCTTGATGAGCTGACCAAATTAGGACAAGAGTACGAGTCTATTAGGAGCAACGTAAGTCCTGAAACGCGTCAGCGTTTTGAAGCCATAATGAAAGACCCAGAAGCTTTACCAGAAGTTAAATCACTCTGGGCTAAAATAAAAGTGAGGAACGGATGAATCCTAATCGTAGGAAAGCACAATCTATTTTAAGTCAGCTGACGGTGCCTCGTTGTACGTTATCTCAGGTGGTGATAAAAGCATCAGGCATTGAACCGCTGACTGATGAAAGTCGGTCGCAGCTTATTCGTCTTGGTTATAATACATACACGCGTCCTGATGATCTGAGTCGTGTTTGGTCAATTGAGCACATTGAGGGGTCAGACTATATTGTAGCTCTTGACTCTGGCGCAGTTTTAGATAATCGTTATTCTGTTCAGCAGGGTGAGCGCTCTATAGATGTGACTGCTGCAAGCAAACTTATATACTCCATACCAGTTGAAGACCATGTAGATACGTCCCGCCTCGCGGCATACCTTAATACACAAGCTGAAAAATACCAAGTACTACCCAAGAACTTATTTCTTGAGGCACTTTTGGAAGATTACGCAACTGCCAAAGCCGCATTTGTTTCTACAGATTTTCTCAGGCGTAAGGCAGCTAAGGAAGCAGGTCCATACGACAGTGTTTTGAAATCCGCACCGACTCCTGACGTTTTAACAAAGATAGTCAACCAGTTAAATTTAGTTGTTCCAAATAAGGCTAGTGATTTGTATGACAAGGCAGTACAGGAGATACCAGATGGCCCGGCACGTCAGCAGGCTGTTGCCGCGAAGCAATCACAAATAGGTAATTTTACTAACAACATCGTGGGACACATAAAGTCTCTTAGTGGTGCCCGTACTGTTGAAGATATAATTTTGGACATTTCGGACCCAGGAATAATTAAAAATGCACTTTTAGGTGCCTTTGCAGATCCATCAATTCAAAAAACTTCGTTTCTCAGCAACATGGGGCGTTTTTTTACTGAGTTTGGAACGCTGGGCCAACCGGAGGCTGTCCTTGGCGTGCTATATGGGCTTATGGCCCCCGCCGGAGGCGTTGAGGCACCAACTAAGGAACGTAAGAAATCTCCGGGAGGCGCCCAGCGGGAAGAGAAACAACGTGAGATACAGGAATTACTTGCGAAAGGCGACAAGATACTTGGAATTATAGAATCAAAGTCTTACAGCATTGTACTCCAAAGCAACAAGAAGGAACAGGTAGCTTTAAAGCAATCTATTGAGAATATAGCTAACCGGCTTGGCGCACACTTAAATGTGAGCACACTTGGAAATATGATATCTAAAGCAATAAATGTTTTTATACAGGACCCGGAAAACGCTCCGATAAGCATATTTTCTGATAGTCTAAAAGGCATGCAGGTACCTCCGGATTTTATGTCCGATGTTATTCAGGCTTTGCGGACAGCTTTTAACGTGGCTTACCAGGACCAGCGTAATATATTTTTTGGCGCTACGGGCGTCGAACAAATAAAGTCTAATGCGTTTAAAAGTTTGTTCTATAAAGTCAGCGACACACAACTCAAAGTAGTACTGGATGAATCAAATGTGCCTCCGGAACTTCATAGCTTAGTTTCCATGTTTATGAAGATAGCAGATAAGAACCCAAAGATCGACAATATTCTTGCGGAGTTTATACAGGCTAGTGGCATAGTAGACGCAGATAAGATTCGTACAATTCTGGCCCAAATGGCCTCCCTTTCAGACCTATGGGAAGCAAAAGCGGGCAAGGCACTTAGTGCCGATCTTGTGTCTAAGTCTGCCGGTGTGCCTCCGCGTCCGGAAGGCTCCATAACAAGTAACCAATCAAATTACATGGCTCTAGACGCATCAGTGGTGGAAACACTCATAACCGATACGTATAATCAGTATGTTCAAATGCTTCCGGAAAAGCTGTTGGCGCTTACACAGCAAATGACTGCTCAAGGACTGGGTGGGAAAATTACAGAAGAAGGCGCATTAGAACTTTTTGAACAGCAATTGCTTACGCGCCCAGATATGTCTCAGGTTAAAACCGAGGCCGAGTATAAAAAGGCCCAAGAGCTTCAGCAAAACTATAAGGCCACTATAGCATATCTATATAAACTTGCGGCTTTTGGCTCAATGATGACAGCACAGGGATTGTCACTCGCTAAAGATAAGTTTATGAATCCAGCTTTTGGTGGCAGTAAAATTGATTTATTTAACAGGGCTGTAGCGTCTGCCAGAGAAAAGATGAAAAGACCCGAGATTTTATACTCTAAAGAAGAATTTGATAAACTTTCAAGCTACGTAAAGAAATCTGCCGTGGCGCATCTATATGAAGTTGACCCCGTTTATGCAGAGTCAGTAGTTGCACAGCTTAATGCTGCAAAGACTGCTGGTGGCGACGTACGTAATATTTTTGATATCCTTTCTTCAGCAGAAAAATACGTAAATAGTAAGCTTAAAGCTGTCGTGGATGATGCATCAAAAATTCAAAGTGGTGAGTTAAAGCAGGCGGTTACAACAGGGCAGCAGGTTTTGTCCAAGATGCTACGTAATCCGGATTTTGTAAAAGTACGTGTGCTTCCTTTTATGTATGATGACGCAGAATTTAAACCTTTAGTGGATAAACTAACGGATTTAGCTACGAACCCGGCGCTTTCTGAACAGGCTTTCAACGGAGAGTCAAAGAAGGCCGCTGCTGAGTTTGAGGAGTCAACTAAGGACGAAAGCGGCCGTGGGCTTTTAGCCAGACGCTTTAACATAACTCCCGACCAAATAGCACATACGTTTTTAAATCTAAAACTTACCGCAGGAACACCTGATGATTCTTTTAAAAAGCTGGCCACAAAAGTATTATTTCAGTCCATTTTAAAGTATGGCGCCGGAGAATCTGCACGTGAAAGGACAAGTCCACCGGGTGCAGAGCTTTTGGACTATATGATACTGCACAACAATGGTTTCAAGGCAGACATATTTGCCCAATTTAATGGGACAGCTGTAAACCTTGGTACTCCAACGTCAGATTTTGGCGAAGGGACGAATTACAACCCTTTGCGTATAGTTCGTGAAACTAAGTCGCTGTCCGGATTTCCGGATTACCTTATAACGAATGTAATAATGTCAGATCCTTTATTTAAAGAAATACAAATGAACGTAACAGAATTAGAAGAAGTTGTAAAAACTTTTGGGTCGAATATAATTCGTCGTAGCAAGTCTTTAACAAGGCTAATGGCGAAGGTTAACACAGTGATACAGAAACTTGCAACGCCGGAACGTGTACTTCAGGCCTATGATGGTTACTTAAAGGAACTTGAAGGCTACCGTGCTGAAGGCCAGATGACCGACAATATGTATTCCCAGCAAGTTGAAAATAAAAACAGACTTTCTCAGACGCTGGAAGACTCACAAAAAGTACAGCGTTTTATCGGCGACCTTGTTGATGAGGTGTACGGTCGCATAATGGTACAAAATCCAAAGATTCTTGAAAAAGGCGTGGTTAGTCTTGGAAATACTCCGTCGCGGTTACGCACGCGCCCCGCCTTTATAACAGAAACTTTAAAAAGACTTGGGATTGCTAGCGTTGATGAAACCCCATTCTTGAATGTAGTAGGATATCTTTCAAAAATGCTATCTTTTGGTTCTGGGGCTGCTATGCTTTTTAACGGTGCACTTAAAGCTCCAAAAACTGCTATGGTAAGAACCGCCCAGATGGGGGACGAAGGTGTTATGAAGTCCGCGCAAGCTAAGGCGCGCGCCTTGGTAGAGCTTGAAGCCCGTAAGAATCGTATGGTTCAACTGGTAAGTTCTGCGATAACAACACTAACGAATCCACAGATCGCTGACCTTTTTAGAATATATGGGCAGCAGGGTGGATCTTTGAGGGCCATCTTAAGTAATTTCGCGTCCAACCAATCTGCAAAACTTTTTGGCTTAGGACAGCAGTCTCACGTTCGCGGCACGGCTCCCACAGTTTTAACACCAGAGGTCCAGCAATTTTTAAATAAGATGACCTCTGAAGTAACGACCTTTACACAGACTCCAGAGGGACAGATTTCCCATTGGCAGGACGCTGAAGCAGTACTTCAAAACTTAAAGATAAAATATACTGAGCAGTTATCAGCGACAGATGCTGAATTATCAAAGCAGATGGACGAGCAGTTTAAGGCACCTCTAGCAGCACAGAAAGAAAGGCTTACACATTTGCTACAACGCGTAGATAACCAGCTTAAAGATGTAGCAATACTTAAACAGAATCCGCGTTTACTTGATATGGACCCTCAGCAGTTAGCCCAAGATAAGGTAAAGTTGGAAGCTATGCTGCAAAATATACAACAGCGCATTGGTGACCCTAACACACCGCCTGACAAGCAAGCCGAGTATGACAGAATTACAAAGGATCTTACACAGCGCATTCAGCGCATTACACAAGATATGCAAACAGCTGAAGCAATGGCGCAGCGCAAGGTTGATATCGTTAATGTTACGAAAGACCTTGGTATGCCCGAAGCTCTTACACAAAAACACCAGGAAATTGGTGATAAGGGTACGGCCCAAGATGTTATGGAGCCGGTCATGCCCGAACGCGGTATGGAAGGAAAAGTAAATCTTGACATTGTAGAAGCTATTAGCAACCAAATACATTTTAATCAGGAAGCTATAAAAGTGGCGACTGAAGTTTACAACACGATTTTTAAGGTTAAAGCAGAGTTAACACATGGGCAGGAGTCCATAATGAAGGAGCTCCCAATAGGGACTACCGGGACGGCCGAGTTTGCCAGGTTATCTGCAGTATTTCCCATGACACCTTATGCTAAAAGAAGGAATAAAAAGCGCATGTCTTCGGCTGTTAATGTGTTTTCTCCCGGATTCATGCAATACTTGCATAATGAACTTAAAGATACAGAGTTTGATACCGGAACGGGTGCGTGGGATAAATACACACAGATGATGGATATGATGGTTGGAAAGATGACGCTCCCGGGTGACCCTGCAGCGCGTTCACAAGCGGTAAACGATAGAAATAAGATGCTGTCAATAATTCTTGACAAACTTGTGAGAAGTCAGTTTTACAGTACAACTGGTAAAGCCTCATACTTAGATACATCTGATATTACAACAGTATTTACCACAATGCACCTTAGTGCTGCTTCCGCTGCAGAAGTGGAACCTATTGTGCGCCAGGTTGCCTCAAATTATGCACAGGAAGTTTTTGGAAAAAACCGCGAGCCGGAAGAAGTTAAGCGTCTTGAGACTTCTATTGTAGTACACTTAATGCGCTACTTGAGTCAAAAAGATAACTTTACGATTGCACGCGAAACATACGTGGCAGCTAATGAAAATTTACAGAAGCAAGGTATGCCTCCGATAGATCGGTCCATAGAGGATATCAAGGCTGACGCCTACATGAAGTTTAAACACGCGTTAAAGAACCCGGCTACACTACAGCAGTTGGACTTACCTTATACAGTTTCATGGGACCTCATAAATGAACATCTACCTTCTGGAGGCAATGGGACAGCAGATTACACACAGTATTCTAAAACTTGGGAACAAATGGATAGTATTCTTAATGACCGTGGCGCTACTGGAGCTAAAGGTCCTTTACTAAGAGATCTTCTTGGACAGGGGCAGCATGAGGAGTCATTACGTATGTTGGTTGACATGGTTTCCGCGGAGTTTATACCCTATCTGACAGAGAATTTGAACGCAGAGTCTTTCAAGGCTATTTATCCTGCGTCAAGGTCCGACCGCGAAATATATGGAGTTGAATTTGACGCTAACGCACTAAGGGAAGATTTGAGTGAGTTTACGTGTACGCTTTCAGGTTTTTTATTTGATTACTATAAGTTCTATTTGGACGGAATGACTACAATGGCACCTAAGGATTTAGACGCTGCTTTTGAAGCGCGTTTACAAAAAGATATAGATATTAATAATCCGCTTGGCGCTGCTGTGGCTGAAATTATAAAGTACTACATATATGATAATAAATTTGGGAACAAAATGTATGAGATTGAACAGCACATACGCCAAACAAAAGGATATCTGCCAAAAGATTTTGTGGAGAAGAATCCACAGTATAGTTCAACTCCCGCACCTATGAAGGAAGAGCCGCCTAAAACATCTGCGATAAATACGCAGATTAAATACGCTGCGGGAACTGCTGTGGGCGACATGGTCAGTAATAAACTGGCCGCGCTATATCAGAGCCTGGCTCCGTCTTTCCAAGAAATCTTTACAAAACTAAGTTCGTTGAGTAAACTTATAGATGAAGCTGATAAGGCTAAACAAAATTTAAATACTATCTCCAGTGGAGGAAAGTAAAATGGACAAAGAAAAGATTATTGTTAGGGCGTATGTTAGTTACGCCCGAGTAGCAAAGTTTGATGACCGAAAGTTCGCAGCTTTTGTTAGTGAATTTCCGGAAGTTTTAAAAGAAACCTCAAAACAAAATCTTAAACGCGCTATCGTACAGAGTGCGGAGCTGTTTAAGGATGAAGTTGACCCTGTTATAGATGTCGCGGGTATAAAATCCCAGATAGACAAACCTACCGGTGAAGTTGAGTACTTTTTTAATACAGCGCCGTCCCGTTTGGCGAGTTTTTTAGACCACTTAAAGAACTTTCAGTTTCGTGAGGGTACAAGCAAACCTATTATACGTAAGGCAGTGCTTATGGTTTATGGAGCTGACCCTATGGACCCGGCTGGTGCAGCTGCAGGTGGGCTTGACGCACAACTTGGTGATATTACCGGTGTTCCCCCAGAGACTGTTCCAGGCACAGAGACCGCAGGGCCTGCGACACCACCAATTATGGATAGTAATGCGGCGCCTGCATTGGACGCAACTCAGCAGGAAGGCTCACTTCCCGCAGACGTGGAGGAACAGGCCGTTCATACGCTTAATGGTTTTCTCCAAAAAGACGTGTTTAATAATAAAATTATACCGATGGTTAGGGTTGTTGAAGCAGCTAAGTTACAGAACGGTTACACTGTGAAGTTTGAGCTTGCTTCTGTGGACAACACAGTGAAGGCGTATACTGACGCGGTCATTTACAATGATTTACTTGTACTGCCGGCAGAACTGCGCGATGAAGGTAATAAAGTCATAGGCGAGTTTAATAAAGATACGATTTTGGGAGTATTTGCAGAAGCAGAAGGCGCTATGCCACGCGACTCTGACGGTTACCAGAATCTTATGACCCAGATGATCTCGGCGCCTACAGAAGCTAAGGCAAGCGCTATTCTGGAGCGTATTATACAGCGATATGGCGAGCACGTTGGTCGCAATGCTTTAGATTCCATGGTTAGAGTTAAGCTGAATAAAACAGCCCAGCCAAAGTTTGCTGTCGCGGATAAACTTGACGTAAAATTATCACAGGATGCCATAGAATTTGAAGCAGACGATACTTATGATAAAAATGACGCTATTGTAGATAAGATTATGGCCCGCGGTGGAAAAAAACCGGATATTACTCCTAAGGAGGCAAAATAATGTTGAACGTTTTTGCATGGAAGGACATACTTGTATCTGTTGTTAAAGAAACGCCGGAGAAAGTTACGTTTATAACTTCTTCAGGCGACATAAAGGAAGTTTTACAAAAAGATGCCATTGTAACAGCCGCAAATTTGATACCGGCAGGCATATATAATGAGCGTTTTCTTCAGGCGGCCCTTGGAGGGCTCACGCAACCGCCAAAGTATGTTGCGAAAACAGGCGGAGTTGTGTCTTATAGAGGTAAACTAGGAAATGCTTTCGCAGAACCTATGGGACGCGACATGGTAAAGTACGCAGTTGGCATTGACAATAACTCACTTCCAGACGCTGCAAAAGGACCTCGCAATGAAATGCGCGTTGGTCCGGGAAAAGAAGTAGATTATGACAAACAGAACATATTCCAGGAAGATGGTCGTAAGGATAACGGTAAGAAAATTATGGACGACATAGATAATCTTGATGCTCTTGGTGAGGATACTCCGGAAACTCTTAACATTGCTGATGACTCTGTACTTGGGAATATACAGTCTATTGTGTTGAAGTGGACAAATCCTAAGATAGACGGGTCCATCCAGGACATCAAGGAATTATTCGGTGAAGGAAAGCTTCTTCCGGCTCCTGATAGTATGACGATAGACACTGGAGAAGAAAAAATTACTAGCAAAAGGCGTACGGTGACTCCATCTTCTCCGGCAGGGGACACCGCAATAACCGCTAGCGTTAAAACTGCAGGCGCTATGGACCCACTGAACCCTGTTATGTCACATACATGTAAGAAATGCCAAGCTCTAAACATGTACAAGTACGATGATAAGGCTCAACTGACTAAAACCGTGTGTTCTGTCTGCGGGTTTGAGGAACGCTATGAGCGCGACGAGAAACTTCAGCGGGAAGTTCCTATTGAAGCAAGAGGAGACAAGAAATAAATGCCTATTCCTACGGGAGTTCTTAGATTACTAAAGTTTCAGCAAACTGAAGGAGAAAGTCGTACGTGCTCAATATGTGGCGCTCCTTTGGCACATCTCACAGACGGTTACAAGTCTATTGATAAGTGCTTGCAGTGCGGCTATGCACATGCCGCTACTGGAAGTATTTCTGAGCAGGGAAAGCATGACTTTGTTATCAATGTAAATACGGTTGACGCGAAGTCTAATGCACCGATGAAGAAAGGGTTCATTGAACTCTATCAGCCTTTAGATGAGCAGTTATTCAACGCGCTGATTTCGGCAGGCCGCGACGCTAAAAAAGCACGAGATGAAGTAGCTCGGGACTTAGATTTAAAAGATGACAACCTTGAGTACTTTGAAATGAAAATTAACTTTTTGGGCGGCAGTGATGGAGGTGATGATTTATGAGTCGTTTTGAAGAAGTTCTCTTCCATCCTTTGTATGATTCTATAAAAAAGAAATGTTTTGAAGATATGCCCAGTACACAGATATCTAATTGGGTAAAGAATACTGTAGATGAAGACGCCACTATCCCTAGTGATAAGAAGGCGGAGTACTACTTATCGGATAAGAAGATTAGTGCTTATAAGGGTTTACTAAAAGAGCAGACAAAGGCTATAACAGTAGATATGCCTGGTGGAAACCAGCAGGCGCTTACTGTCGTAACTCCGGGGTCTAAGGACGCAAAAATAACTACCGATGAAGGCTCTACATTTGCACCTATTCTTGTTAAGGATATAGAAAAGAACGTGATGGTAATTAATGAGACGTTTTTTAACCTTTTTGAAGTGGCGCAAGGCCAGCTTTTTACATTGATGGCCAGCGTTAAAGAATTTGGATTTTCGGATCCACAGATGACCAGAAATATACGCAGCCTGGTATCTGAATTACGCCAGCTTTTGGAATTGTGGTGCAAAATTTCCGGGCGTGAAGATTTTGCAAGAACTTTGGGCGCTGGCGCCGGGCAGGCTGTGGTACAGAATATGCTATCGGATACCGCCAAACAGAAGTTGAAGGAGTGGGTACGTGATTTACTTGCGATGGTGGACCCACAGATTATTCCACAGAAACTAAGTGAGCTAGAGGAGATTATTAATGGGCCAACCAAGCAGGCTTAACATAGTACCAACGCTTAAGCCCCACATAAAGAAGCGCGTGAACTTGACAGAGGGTTTAAAAGATGTTAAACATAATATACAACCGGATGAAGGCGGGTATGGTGAGCGCTCTATAGGCTCAGATACCGATGAGGTTGGTTATGGCGAACATGATAAAAATAAGGCACAGTGGCTTAAAGGCCTTCAAGACCATACAACTGGATTAGACGGAATGAATCCTGATATGAAACATATGCAGGGTAATCCATATGCAGAATTTGATACAGCCTCTGTTACGCCCTATGGTCTTTTGAAAAAGGCCGTAAAGGATACTTTTAAAGACCAGGTATTTCGCAAGCTTGACCAGCTTAAAGAACTAGGAAAGATACCGCCCGAAGCTTCTATATATGAGGACGTTGTTCTCCAGGTTCCTGGAGTTCCAGAGGGCGTGACTCCGTCACAGCTCACAGACGCCATGGCAGAACAAGTTTTAGAGATACTTAACAAAGCCGAGTCAGACGCCCGCGCAGCTGGTGCAAAGTCTGGAGAAGGAAACGCACAGCCTGGAGACCAGTCTCCAGCGAGCCCTCCTATGGGAGGAGCTCCTGCAGTTCCCCCAGCAGGTGAAATGCCTCCCGCAGGTGGTCAGACAGATCCAAATTTGGATGCTGCACTTGGCGACTTAGAGGGGCTACTCGGAGGTACTCCGCCGGTTCCAAAGGCGGCTTCAGCAGTACATTTTTCAAGGGAGCGTTTTGTACCTAGTGGTGAGACGGATATTAGACACCAAAAACGCAAAATGGTCGAGCAATTAAGCAAAGACGAAGAGGAAGAAACTGAGTTTCACAAAACACAAGTTGAACCTAATAAAGAAACTAAGCCCTACCTTCAGACTGGGAATGGTAATGACAATCCGGAAGGAGCTTTTGCCGGCGACGCGATGAAAAGCAATGTCTTTTTCTGGCAGGCGGGCTAATGGGTACAGACGATTTAAAAAAGAATATTGAACTTTTGGACTTACGCATTGAAAAGAGTATAGCAGCTTTACCAGACGGGAACACAAAATTTGAACTAAAGCTGCTGATAGATGAATATAAATTAAAAACAGGTAAACTTCTTAAGGAGGTTCGTAAAGATGTCAGACAACAAGGTAATTAAACAGGGAATTGGCCGTCAGGTAACACCAGCGGGAGATTTTGTAAATCATATAGTGATCGAATTGGCTCGTCGTATAATTCGTGGTGGCGAGAAAGTGGTTCACCTTATGGAAGAAGTAAAGGAGAGATTTCCGGACGTTACTCCAAAGGAATTGTATACAATCATGGGGGAACTTCAGCAACTTGGATTTGACGTCACCATCAATGAGTTTCTGTATTTCACACCGGTGGAAAATAGAGTTGCAGCCCTTAAGGAGTCAGGTATTTTTAAGAGTGCAAAAATCTATGGAAGTCGTTACGAGGACATATTAGAAGCCCTTAAGGAAGCCAAGTCTCACCTTAAAGATATTCAGGCGTGGATAAAAGATCACGCAGACTGCAAAAGACTGAGTCCACAGGAATACTACTCAAAGTCTGATATGGTGCCTACTATTGAGCAAGAAATCGACCAGCTTAATGAGTCTCTGAAACTCAGCAAGGCGTCGGTACTTTATGATAAAACCTATGGTGGCGGAGTAAAACCACTTATGCCCCTGGGTATTTCTGTAGAAGATAATGTATATTTTATCTGCAGAACGGCTGACAATATGATAACTAAGAGCGTTACTGCGGACCTAATGGTTAAGTCTGCATTTGATGAGATGGTCGGTGAGATGGAACAGGAACCGGAACTTCCGTTACATGCGGCATTTGATAAGTTAGGGTCAAAGGAGTCACTAAAGCCTTTTTGGTCAGATTGGAAAGTTAAATTTGGTGACGTATATGACTCGCCAGAGCGCATAGCAAAGGCTATTGATGATTTGTTGGCTTTTATACAGAATCAGGCGCAGCTCAAGCAGATGGACGAAAAAGAAATTGACTTAGCATATGAAGAACTGGACCAGTTTATTAAACAGGTTGCTGCAAAAGGCGTAAATCTTCAAACACGAATTGCTGAATACAAAGCGCCTAAAGGTGAATTCGGTGGAGACGATAAAGTCCAGCTGGGCGGTCCAGAGTCCAAAAGTGACACGCCAGACCCTGAAATTCAGCCGACGGCAACTGGTTTTATGCCAAGCGCCGGACCTGTAGGTGGCATGCCACCCGCTGGTGAAGGTAATTTTACTCCGGTTACAACGACTAATCAGTCTGCGATGAAGACTGCTGCTGATACACAGACCGCTGGAGCAATTATGTTTCTCGATAAAATTGCAAAGCTTCTCTCTGAAGTAAAAGCTAGCGTGACAATACCAAAGACGGCTCATGTAGATGCTGCAATAGACTCATTGCAAGGTACTTTGCGTGAGATCAAGAATTATGTTGAAACAGAGCTGCCTCACAATAATGAAACAGAAAGAAAAGCGGCACATACAGTACTTAGTAATATAATGAAACGGCTTGCAGCGTTGGTGGATATTTATTCGTCACAAAAAGGTGATGTAGAACTTATGAAATACCTTGTGTCCAGCAATATCCTTAAAACGCTGAAAACATCAAAAATCCTATTAACGACTCTCGGAGCATAAAATGGCATATCCAGATGACATAATTGTCCCTCAGGCAAGGGAAGATGGTGGTACAACCGTTACTGAAGCAGGTAAGACCATTGGAGCTGTTGTGGCTAATGCCGTGGTTTTGGACCACTACGCCCGGGGACGCGAAATTCAGTCAGACGGGCGCGTTCTTTCATCTTCAATAACAGTTTCTAAGGGTGGTCTAAGCTATACCGAGACATTTGAGACCCCAGTAGCCGTTGGAAACTACTTCTATCATTATGAAGACGCTTCACCGGGAGTAAACAGCAGCGTTTTGTTATTTAACACGGCAGACGCCGGGGCTGTGGATATCACGTATGAAACACGTGGTGATTATATTACGGCAGCCAAGTTTAACCGTCTTGAGGACGATCTGGAAGCTATCGAGGGTGCCTTGGGTACAGGTTTATTGGCGTTTCAATCTGGTACAGTAGTAGGGTCCGGTAGTGACGTGGATATAGACGTAACAGCCGTAGACCCCGTAAACATAGATAGTATTGTTTGTCTTCTTTCTGCAGAAAGCGGTAATGCTTATGCTTTTACTGTTGCAGTAGACAACACTAAAGTTACTATCACAGCGCCCACCGGTACTGTGCATTATCTCCTTGTATTAAAGGCATAGTTGTCGTATACTATATATGGGACTACTTTAATTTAGGAGGTAATTAGCTATGAAGCGTTTTATACTGCCCCTGGTACTTGCACTAGTTATAGTGCTTGGTGCTATTCCGCCATCACGTGCTGTAAGTGAGGCAGACTACAATTATTACATAGAAAAATACTTAAAAGTTTTTACAAACCTTACAGCTGCGGAAGTTTTAACAGTTATTGACGCAGAAAGCGGTTTTAACGAGAAGCTCGTGGTAGATGAACCCAACGTGAACGACCAAAGTTGGGGTCCAATGTGCGTACGTGGTAAGACTTCCAGGCTTATGAAGTTTAAGGGAGAACTCGAGCAGCTTTGTACATGGGAATATGGACTTTACTATGGTATGAAGTACCTTAATTGGAGTAAAGAAAAGGCGCTTAAGAGTTCAAAGAACCCCGAAATTATACGAAAACGCACTTGGGCTGGTTATAATGCCGGACATTACTACATTGTGCATAAGCCAGATGGTACTTGGGCATATGTGAATGAGGGCTATGTAACGAAATGTGAAAGACTTTACTCAAAATATTCTGAATTAACTATAGTTAAAAAACTGATGGCTATAAACGAAGATAATAGCTAGTAGGAGGCCTTACAATGGCAGACAGCAGATATCCAGAATTTCCTGATGGTATTCATCCTAAACAAAACGATTTTCTAAATTTACAGGCCCAGGTTACGGCCCTTACAAACGCATTAGCTACTCTGGTTTCTTCCGGGGTTGTATCGGGGTTTACCCTTAGCGGTGAAGCGCCTACGGCCTCCGGCAGTACTTGGGACTACAAGGCTTCAAGTGTTGTCAGCATAGGTCCGGGTGTTGCCATAGCAGTTGATGGTTCTATACTTATAGTTGAAGATACACTCACTATCTCAAACACAGATTTTTATAATCAGGCGACACCACACAATGTCTATATCTATCAAGATAGTATCGCCACCATGATGCAACGTAATGACGTTTTAGGCAGGCCCCAGCCTACTTTAGTGAAACCCCACTACACAGCAACCACAACAAATCCTGGAGTTCAAAAACAATTTACTCTTTGTGCTGGACCTATAGCAGCTCCTGGAGACACTACAATAGATTTCCCAGGGCTTAACTATAGTGGCAGAGTCTGGACCCACACAGGTGAACTAAATGGCGTATGTTACTCCGGTCCTATGCTAGATAATACCGCTTTGGTAGATGGCGCTATTCTATTACGCCACATGTCAGATCTGTCTGTAGGAACCGACCAGCTTATTGACTTAGCTGTTACTACAGCAAAAATTGGCACCGCTGCAGTAACTCCCATAAAAATAGCTTCTGCTATTGGCGGTGCAGCCACCTCAGGCTTAGTCGGGATAGATCAGACACAGATTCGTCCGGATTTATCTTTAGTTCCTGTAGCAACAATACTAACATATGCAGGAATATTTGCAACTTCAGGTGTTCCAACGGGATGGTTGCCTTGCGATGGGTCAATATATTTGCGGACAGACTACCCAAGGCTTGCAGCCGTAATTGGTACAGCGTACCAAACCAGTACCACGCGTACGGACGTTCCACCGGGTGGAGTTTGGACCAATTACTTCCGAGTTCCTGATTTACGCGGCATGTTTTTACGTGGAGTAGATAAGATGACTTCCGACGGTACTGCTGCAGGTGTTGACCCCGGGCGTATTTTAGGCAACATGCAGGACGATGGTGTTAAAACCCACACACATCCTTTCGCACATAGAGCGTCTAAAAATAATATAACGGCGGGCACAAGCTTTACACCTTATGAAGACTTTGAGCCAACGGATAGTTCTACGAGTGCAAATAGCGCAAACGCAGTGGGCGCAGATGAAACACGTCCTAAGAACATTGCTATAAGTTACATAATAAAGTACTAAGAGGTAAACATGACAACAAAAAAACTAGAATTAGAGCAGCTTGAGGAAACTTTGAGGAACAAAACCATACATGCTTGTGAAGTTTATTCACGTATTGTGGGTTATTTTCGTCCTATAAAGCAATGGAATGATGGGAAGAAGGAAGAATGGGCTAATAGGGCTAAATTTAAGGTGCCGGATGTCACACAAAAAGGCTAAAGAAGAGATTGAGCTTGCGAAACTAAGGTGGGAAGCGCGTAAAGCTGCTTTTGAGGCTATTTTCACGGGTATAAAAGATGTAGCTGCTGGTCTTGGAATTCTAGTGGCTTTAGTAAATGCCGGCTTCGTGGTAATACCCGGAGTTGTGAAGTCTGCAGCGCCTACTCCTGCAGAAGAAATTGTTTTGCTAGAGGAAAGAATCTTAACAGAGGAAACTGCAAGTGTTCTTAGCGGCGCTGGAGGCGGTGGGTCTTCTGCAATAGGAGTTCCCACAGGTTCAGTCCATAGGCCTCATGTAAGGTCTCCGCGTGAGACACACACCAAGCGGGCAGCTATTACAGGTATGAATGTCCTCGGTTGGTTGCTGGCGATAGTCTTTATTGGACCGTGGATTTGGGATAAGCTGAGAAAACGAAATAGTTAATCAAAGGAGACTCGGAATGCGCAAGTTTTTAATTATACTGTTTGTCCTATTTTCACAAGCAGTATTTGCTGAAGAGATAACGTGGACGCAGTCAACAGCTAGTGCCGCATTTACGCCGCATAGCGGTTATGCTTCATTAACCTTTGACGCAAAAGTCTGGACCATTTCTACAGGTTCTGGTCCTGGGTACGCTGAAGTATGGTATTCTTCTAACGGAGCAGATTGGACTTTAGCAACAGGCAATGCCGAGTTCGGCAAACGTGCACATACAAGAGCACTATCATTTGACAATAAAATGTGGATTTTTGGTGGTATTGGCGTAGAAGATGAAATTGGCATAGAATACAATGACGTTTGGAACTCTACAGATGGTATAGAATGGACGGCTGTTACGCGTAATGCAGAATTTTCTAGTAGAGCATGGCACGAAGTACTAGTTTATGATAACAAAATGTGGGTGCTCGGTGGGTCGGGCGAGAGCATTTACTATAATGACGTATGGTACTCATCTGATGGTGTATCCTGGGGATGCACTACCACGGCAGCTGCTTGGATGCCGCGTCATTTTTTTGCAGCAACTGTCTATGACAATAAAATGTGGATTTTTGGAGGACAAAGTAATATATCGCCAAACTATTTAAATGACGTATGGTACTCATCTGATGGTGCATCTTGGACAGAAGCTACGTCAAGCGCGGGCTTTCATTCACGATATGCACATGCAGCAACTGTGTTTAACAATAGAATGCAGATCATGGGTGGATTTTATAATGGTGTAACATATAATGACGTTTGGTGGTCCACAGATGGTTCTACATGGAACGCCGACGCTAATGCAGCATGGTCCACACGCGAAGAGATACGAGCAGAAGTTTTGTCGGATAAAATTTATGTTATAGCTGGTTTTAATTGGCCGGTTGCAGGCGCTCCCGCGCTGCTTAATGATGTTTGGGAAGGTGAGCAAAATTCACCTACGGTTACCCCAACAATAACTGAAACAGTGACACCAACAGTAACACCTTATCCGCAGGTTACTATAGTAAATGATTCTACCCTTAAGTATTACAACCAAGTAGCCGCGCCTACACCTATAACATTTACAGCAGGCGTAAGAGTCGAATCCTCTTCTCTTGACTTTAAATACTATGCCGAT
>Ga0172381_10000212_pt1 | contig 71883 bp, 74 predicted proteins | sample Leawel6488metaG_FD_119754 | JGI IMG/M metagenome (GOLD analysis project Ga0172381, IMG submission 119754) | Leachate microbial communities from a municipal landfill in Southern Ontario, Canada - Leachate well 64-88 metaG | ecosystem: Engineered > Solid waste > Landfill > Unclassified | place... | reverse complement strand
GGTTGTGGTTCTTGTGGTAGTTCTGTTTTCAATGGCTCTGGTTCCTGTGGTTCCTGAAGTTGCGGATCTTGAGGTTGTGGTTCTTGCCCTTCTTCGGGCCAAGGGTATGCCTCGGCGAATTCTTCTGATTCCATTTGATATTCTCCAAACAATTCTTGGAATCGATCGTACAAGGCCTGTTGTTGTTCCAGTAGATCATCGAGCCATTTATCATCGGCCTCTCGGGTGGCACGGAATTGGGTCCATTCGTCTGAATTGTAATGTTCGTCCGTTATCATATACTGTGTTTCAAGTTCGTCGGTCCAATCGTCTTGGAGATACGTAGGCGCATCGTCTAAGAGTTGGGAGAGAACTTGCTTGTTGTTCTGTACACGCGACACTTTCTTTTGGCGATAAATTGAGTATTGCTCTGGACTCATTTGAGCCAGAGTGATGCCTGCTCCTCCCGTTTGTTGTTGGGGACGGAGAGTGGCTGATGCTTCAAACATAGATGGATGCATCTCAACTAAGAGCCGACGAATAATGCGAATATTAATGGGATCAATTTTTGTAACCCGTGCTCGCGCATGCAAACGTCGCAATTCAGGTGTGGGAGATCCCAAAGGGACGAGGATTTTACGTCGAGAGGGATCTAATTGACCCAAGAGATGCTGGAAATGAAAATCCATGGCTGGGTAAACCAAATTGTATGTGTGAAACGTATCAACTAAATATGGTTTATCATCGATGTAAAAAAGTCGAATGCGAAAATTAGGTAAAGCCATTAAACTTATCAGATGATCAAATGATATACATATTCTCAAGATATTTTTTTATCCTTGTCGTAGATCCGGATCTACCCAAAGGACCAATGGGAAAAACCTGATGACAGAGTGTCAGGTTTTCGTCATTTGAAAAATTGTCGGTATACATGATATAACATGGCGGAAATTAATGACGTCTATGGAGCTGACTATCAAAAAGAGGCAACCATGGCTAGGAATAACCATGCCATTAATGTGATTGCGAACAATGTGGCACATCGTCAATTTGGGTTCAAATTGACCGACACTCATGACTTATGGGACCAGAATCACAATTTATTACGGGAAGTGATTGAGTCCTTTCTTCAAAAAGTCCACCAGATCAATCCTCAAATGCATCCACAATACATTGAGAAAACCTCTTCCCAAATCAACATGTTGCCCGAATTAATCATTGATACTCCCGTGGAGTATTTTTGGATGATTGATGGTGATTACCATCGGGCCTATTTCTTCTACATCACACCTTATGAGGTGGGGGCCTACTGATCCTGAGAACAAAGTGTAAAAAATATGGATATGAAAAAAGATCACTTAGTCACAGAGAGAACATTGGTTAACTCGTCCAAGCGGAACGTTTCATATTTGAATCGTCCAATCTTATTGGACGGATAGGGTCGCTCAATCATGAACGGAATCAAATTGTGGTCAAACTCATCAATTGCAATGGTAATCGGATCGGTATTTTCAGCCACTTTGACATAGGGTTGTGCCCCTTCTGCAATCTGTTGTGCTCGATATCCAATAACGGCTGCAAGCTCATACTTGGTCAATCGATGTGATGGATCCATTGAACTGGTAACAGTAGTACCTACCATCTTACGACGTTGATCCACGATTTGATGGAACTGATCCACATCACTTTCGGCCCCAAGTCCCAGACCAGTAATTTTCTCACGAAGAAATTCATCATCAGGTTCGAAGCCGATCGCGGCCTCTTCTTCCTCATCACCGTCTTCTTCAGCTTCTTCCCCATCTTCCTCTCCCTTGTCTTCACCTTCATCCGGCTCTACTTCTTGTTCTGGCTCGGGTTCTGCTATTTCAGTCTCATCTTCATCACCTACATCGTCGTCAAAATCGTCACCATCATCGGCGAAGGCTTCGTCGACAAAATCATTGTCATCCATGACACTTTTATATTTATGTCTCTGATAAAAATGCAAAGTGATGATATCAAATTTAAAATCAAATTTCCACCATGACATCTCTCAATTCTTCCAATAGGTCTTGCATTCAGTGCACATATACCCTACATTTAACATCTCTGGATTGTATTGGAAAATAATAATCTCCGTGTTCCTATGACATGTCGGACAAGGAATCTGTTTAGTTCGAGGAAGAGCGTGATCATGAATCATGTTGGGATTCAACTGACTATCATGCGCGTTACGATTGAGTTCGTTAACCACGATGCATTTCTCTGTCACCTCTTGGTTTTCATGGCCGCAAAAATCACAATGATAAATGAATTTCATCTGCTCGTCAATCTTATGACTAAACAAATTGCCACACATTTCACAAAATTTGACCATATTTGGTTTATGTCCTTGTGTATACCACCAACCAACACTTTTCTCAATCACACAATCAAATTTTGCGGTGAAAATAGTCATAATTTAAACGATGCCGTGGTATGGTCTCCGATTTTGAGTGGATCTTTGTTTCTCTCATCATATGGAATATAATGATTAAATGGATCGGTTATGTGAGCCAATTTGATGATCTCAAAATAAGATTCATAGAGCTGATTGCCTTCTTCTGTTCGTTGTCCATTCATGCAACGGTTTTCAAACCACTCTGGATGTTCGACCGGGAAATTTGATCATAGACAAAGAAATCAGTATATTTGATACTTTTAGGAAGTGTCTGTGTCGAATAAAATACTAATACTAAATACTTCATTCTTATATGAAGTATATGACACATCATATACTCGATCTGGAACAGCATTGAGTATATAATCACGTACATTGACAATCAGACAATCTTGGTCGGTGCCATTTACCCAATGTGATGACAATGCGTAGTACCATGAATCCGGTTCGAAATCTTTTAACATACTCAATTGAATCTGTCCACTTGGAGATTCAACATGACCACTACATGCCTTAATATCTTTTATCTTATTGTCAGTTATGTATGACATTTGCTCAATATGATGCAAATGGACGCTCACTAAGTGATGTTTTTCATCGTAATCACCATTAGCTGACCATTTACCTAATTTAGCATTAGGTATGATTGTCATAATCAGTTTCATCTCTTCGTAAGATTCTGAACTTTGTACTGGATCGACCACAATAACTTCGTTTTTTAATTGTAAGAATCCCCATGGAATCGTATGTGGTGTATTCCATTCGATAATCTTCTTATTTTCGAGCAATTGAATGAATTCGATATATTTATCATTGGTTGATATAGTTTTCGATGTGCTACTTCGATAAGTAGTGTTCTGTTTTTCGTATTCGAAATAATCTCCTCGTGTTTCACTAGAGGAGACATAACGACAGTTTTTGGGTAAATGAATAATTCCTGTCTCTTTGGGTGGCATATTAACCACACGTTTGGTCGAAGCTTTTGTTTCGTCTCCAATATTGAGAGGATCTTTGTTTCTCTCATCATATGGAAGATAATGATTAAATGGATCGGTCATGTGAGCCAATTTGAGGATCTCAAAATAAGATTCATATAATTGATTGCCCTCTTCGGTCAATTGCCCATTCATGCAACGATTTTCAAACCATTCTGGATGTTCGATCATTAGATTACGAAGGATTATTTTGGCTTCATTGAGCTTTTGTATCAGTGTAAACCGTTGACTTTTCGATGTTTTCTTACGACACACCCGTTGGCCATTGACTTTAATCGAGACCTCGAAATATTCATTTTCCGAAGCATTAGTCGGATGATACTCAATATTCGTGGGTATCTCATCCGGATTAATTCCGCAACCGTCTGGTAATCTCACGGTTCTTTTTCTCTTCTTCTGGTTCCAATTTTGTTGTGTTTGTGATACTAACCGTAAATTCTCTTTACGGTTATCATGTGGGATACGATTAATATGATCCACGTAGGTTTTACCATCAAATGTATGGTTCATAATCGTTTGATGCAAATAATTGACAATTACACGCCCTTGTGACATAAGATTATGACCAATGTATTGATTGACACGATGCCAATTAGTCCCCTTGATTCGTTCATAATCCTCATCATCAATGATCAATGGAAATTCAATCGATTGACCTGAGAATTCTGTGATCATTGTTAAAACTCGATACATTTTCCCTTGGTATGTGACACTTGTATCATGTGCGAAACACGTTCCGGAAGCCATTTTATTAATATGATCAAATTCATGGATTGACGATTTTCCGCTATCAATTTTCTCAATATCATCAATCGATGATATTGTAAAAATAAGAAACACGAAATATGCACAAGTATACACAAAAATTTGTTTAATTGGAATCGTTTACACCCCCCCTTTCGGAGTATTTATCGGATAAGGGCTTGCGCCCATCTCCGGGGACTAGACTATATCTTAAGCCTTCATTGAGGTTTGACTTTGGCTGTTCATAACAGCCACCTCTCAGACCCAAAACCATTTAGTCGTTGAACCTTCTCCATAGTCTGTCTGGTGACTTTAGGAGCTTGGCTGCGGATTGCCCATATATTCGTGAAATTTTTACCGTACCTGAGTTCTACTCTCAGCCAACATAAACTTTCGTCTACGTTTTGGTATTCACGACTTTAGGGGTTTCCCGCAATTTGGTCTTGTTGCAGATCGCGCGTTTAATACGCACAATCCACTAGCATCTGGGTATGATCTTTTTAAAAGATCTTTGAGACCACAAAATGTTTAACTTTACACAGAGCTCAAATATGTAAAGTATTGATGCTTTTCTGCCCTGTGAGATTAATCTCAAGGCAAGTCCTCCCATTCCACTCATAATTCTGAGGATGTTGTAGTTGACCGCGTAGATCCTGACACGTGCAGTAGTCACAGCGATGGATCCAGTCTCTGGGTCGATGGCTTGGAATGTTCCAGGGTGAACTGCGAACTGGAGAGTGGCATTGTCAATACGGGAGAAGTTGACAGATCCAGAGGGTTGGTGCTCTTCTGGTTTGAGACCGAAAGAGTAAACGTTGATTCCCTCAGAGAGAGCACCAGAAGTGTGGTGCTGGTAGAGCTGAACCAAGTTGAAGTAAGTGCCCTCACGTCCGGCGAAACGGTCGTGACCGTTGAGTTGGAGTTTGGCGTAGATGACTGGGTTTCCGAAGGTGGCACCGACAGTCACTCCCTTAGTGGTAGAGAAGTTGCCTCCAACACCTCCGAAGTTAGGTGCATCGAACATGGCGAACGGTGTGCCGACCACATCGAATGCATCGAGTTGGTAGTTAGACCATTGGTTGCTGACACGGCCTCCAGGTGTGCCAATGTGAGAGTCTTTCTGAACAACCCAGACGAGTTCCTTAGATGGGTGGTTGAAAGACAGACGAATCTTGTTGCTGGTGTTGTTGATGGATTCCTCACCAGTGTATTGGAGTTGCTCAATCAGGTACTCGTGAGTCACTTGGGCGAAACGACGACGCTCGTCAGTGTCGAGGTAGACGTAGTCAACCCAGAGAGAGCAAGACATGAGGTGCTGGTTCTTGATGCTTGGATCAATGGCACCAGACTCGTCGCACCAGAGGAGCTCAGCAGGGCGGAACTCCATGTTGATTTTGACTTCGTGATATTGTACGTTATGTACCCCTCTTTTCAGAGTATTTATCGGATAAGGGCTCACGCCCATCTCCGGGGACTAGACTATATCTTAAGCCATCATTGAGGTTACGATGATAACCTCTCAGACCCAAAACCATTTAGTCGTTGAACCTTCTCCTTAGTCTATCATAATGACTTTAGGAGCTTGGATGCGGATTGTCCATTTTAGTTTTCACTTCATCCGGGGGATTTTTACCATACCTGAGTTTTTCTCTCAGCCAACATAAGCTTTCGCGAATGTTTTGGTACCCTAAAAATTGCTTGTACTTACTATTGAAACGGTTTACGGAGATAAAATTGTTGAAATACGCGTAAAGTAGAATCTTTCCACTTTTCGAACGATTTTCAGTTGCTGATAACGGTTGTAGGTTGGTCCAGTGAAAGCAGATTTTAACAGCTTACAGCATATTTTTGTCTCCATATAATAACAATGGCATAGAGCCCATTCAAATACAATCAAATTTGTCCGGCTTTAGGAGTTTCCCGCAATTTGGTCTTGTTGCGGCGCAATAGTCTTACTATTGCGCACTAGCATCTGGGTGTGATCTTCCAATGGAAGATCTTGAGACCACAACATGTTTTCTCCTCACACAGTGCTCAAATGTGTAAGGTTGGATGCTTTTCTGCCCTACGAAATCACATGGTGACTTCCTGTGTCAAGGCAATAAGTGGGAGAGCGAGTCCTGCGTTACGGCAGAACCAGAATTGGAGAGGAACGTAGAGAGTGGTCCTTGGTTTGACCTGGTTGTTGAAGGTGCAGAGTTCCAGTGTCTTGCCGACCATCTTGTTGTAGGTCTCACGCATTCCGAAGGGGAGAGTGAGAGAGCTCCAGATCTGGAGCCAGTCACCGAATTGACGGTCAATGCGTTGTCCACCGATTTCGAGCTCGGCCATACGGATCAGGTGGTGACCCACTTCATCAGTCCAACGTCCAGAAACAGAGGGGTCAATCTCTGGGAGTTCGACCTGGAGATAGACCTTGTGAATCAAATCTCCGTTACGAGAAATCAGGCAAGTTACTTTCTTGCCGAAATCAGGGTTGCCCATAAAAGTCTGCTCGATAGACTCGAGGGCGAAATTAGTGTGGCGACGGTAAATCACTTTGAAGTAAGTGATGTTGGGGTTACCTGTACATACCCAGTACCCTATCTTTCGATAGGGAGTAGACTATATCTTATGAAGTGGGGGAGCCATGCTCCCCCATAGCCCTATCTTTCCATGAGAGAAGAGCGGGGGCTATGGGGGGACTTAGTCCCCCCATTCCCGAAAACCATTTAGTCGTTGAACCTTCTTCTTTAAATTTTTCTAGTTTCTCGATAGTACGAATGATTTGATTGTGATCGATGTTATTTCTTTTTGCGGAGTTATATTTGGCTGAGACTGGAACTAAATTTGACCAATTCCAACATTTTAGTTTCTCGGCCTCATTTGTTAAATCAAAATGACGAACCGGAATCACATGATCGATTGACCAATATGAACCGTAATTATCCCACGACATCTCTGGTGTGAAATTATATTCAAACCACTCTCGCAAATATTGAATATTACATCCAATATAACTCATAGTGTGAGTGGTTTTAGTCAGAACAGTTCTCAAACGTGCCGCTAGTGATTTTTTCAATCGATAATTGATGTTTGTTGCGCTCTCTTGACGACACCATTCAGTTTTCTGTTCGGTGACGAATCCGGGGTAACAAACAAGACAGATTTTCCGTTTATAATATTTTTTGAGTTTGGCAAAATCTTTCAGCGCTTTTCCTTGCCCACATTTTTCACAGATAAATATCAATGTTTCTGCTTTTTTGCGCCGAAGGTTTTTCTTCCTCAATTTATCCTGTTCGTTCAAACATTTCTTACATGTTCTGGAAAAAGAGTTGTCTTGATTCGTGTATTTCCGATAATTATCGATGTTTTTCTTCACTCCACACACATCACACTGTCGTTCATTCGGATTTTCCATTTTGTTTGGAGAAGTATAACCATACTATCTAAGAATCATCAAATTTTAAAGAAGCTTGGCTGCTGATTGCCCAATCTTATTCATTATCACTCTACCCAAGTTTTTATCTTGGCCGCATTCATATCACTATGAATGTTTAGTAGAATAAGCTTTCAGGGGTTTCCAGCAATTTGATTTTCTCACCAGGGTTTTTCATTTTGAATTGTAAATCAAAATCCCTGATTAACATCAGTGACGTGATAATGGCTGGTGTCCAATATCACCCACTAAGGGTTTTGTGAATATCTTATTGTTTCGATATTCCCCGATGTTTTTCTACCCTACAGGTTTTTAAGGTAGATATCCTGAGCTCCATCGTTTACACCCCCCCTTTCGGAGTATTTATCGGATAAGGGCTTACGCCCATCTCCGGGGACTAGACTATATCTTAAGCCTTCATTGAGGTTGACTTTGGCTGTTATGAACAACCACCTCTCAGACCCAAAACCATTTAGTCGTTGAACCTTCTCCATAGTCTGGTCATGGTGACTTTAGGAGCTTGGCTGCGGATTGCCCATATATTCGTGAAATTTTTACCATACCTGAGTTCTACTCTCAGCCAACATAAACTTTCGTCTATGCTTTGGTATTCACGACTTTAGGGGTTTCCCGCAATTTGGTCTTGTCGCAGAGGATGAAATGCATTTTCATCCCTACTAGCATCTGGGTTTGATCTTCTCTAAGATCTTGAGACCGCAACGTGTTTGAACCTTATGCAGAGCTCAAATGCGTAAGGTTTGGATGCTTTTTTGCCCTAAATCAAGGCGACTAGTTGCATGAGACCACCAGACATGTTTGTTGTGTTTGTTATATCTTATATCAACATTTTTTTTCTGACAAAATTAGTAATTAAAATCTATTCATTTATGAGAAAATTGATCGTCGAGTAAACGAGTATGATATGAAGTAACCCATACAGATCTGTGAAAATGAAAAAGAAAATTGTAATTCGTTTGAAGACATCGCCGATCATCCCCACAAATCAGGAGCAGTCTATCCGTATTCAAAAAGAGAATACATTGCAACTCAAAACACACAACAATGTCCCAATATTTGACCACGAGTTATTGGAGATTCCATGTACATCACATTATTTATGTGACAATCTAAGTTGTAAAAGATGCTATGAGAGGTCATTTTGCAGTAAAGCGCGAAGTCGCGACTGGTCGATGGAAAATCCGCTTCAACCACGTCAGATAACTCGATCATCTGGTCAACCAATATGGTTTAATTGTCCCAAATGTCCACATAAATACAAACAATGCCCTTCTTCAATTGAAGCTTCCACCCGAAATCGAGGGTGTCCGTATTGCAACGGGAATCAAGCACGATGTCGAGATGTGAGATGTCCAGTGTGTCATCAGGATACTTTCGCAACATCAGCCGCCAGTCAATTTTGGTCTCCATCAAAGAATGGAAAACTACGTCCGGAGGATATTGCTCGGAGTGGGACCAAGGAAATATGGCTGTTCTGTCCAAATTGTCCGCATCATTACTTAACCACACCTAATCAAGCAGACCGTGGACGCAGGTGTCCCTATTGCGCAGGTAAGAAATTGTGTGATGAAGTCAATTGCACAATTTGTTTCCAGAAATCATTCACAAACCACGAGAAAGCGAAGTATTGGTCACCTAAAAATGATTGTACACCGAGGCAAGTTTTCTTGAATTCCAATGATAAATATTTATTTAATTGTCCTACTTGTCATTTGGATTTTCGAATGACACCTGATAATATTTGTCAATTACATACTTGGTGTCCATATTGTCTCAATAAAACTGAGTTAAAACTATATGATTGGTTATTATCGATAAAGATGTCAGTAGTGCATAGTGTTCGATATGATTGGTGTCGCTCAGAAAAAGGTTTTTATTTACCATTTGATTTTGTAATTGAGGATCTGAAATTAATCATTGAACTCGATGGTCCACAACATTTTCGGCAAATTAAAGATTGGTTGATACCCGAAGAAACACAGGCAAATGATGTCATCAAAATGCACAAAGCATTACAACGAGGATATTCATGTATCCGTTTGTTACAATCTGATGTGTGGCATGATAAGAATGATTGGCAAAGTAAACTGTTGACGGCCATTCATGTTTATGAATTTCCGACTGTGATTTTCATTAATCATGAAAAAGAGTATGATGTCTATCGACAATTAATGAACAACGATAAAATTTGACATGGATGATGACTACTCAAATTTAGTCATCAATCATGAAAAAGTGTTATGTGATCCGCCGTGTCGACGAAAAATCGAAGACGCGCGATGTTTTTATTTCTACTGAGTTTCCGTGTGAGTCGTACGATTTATTGAATGTGCATGATACTCTGCTAAAAGAACTGACTGCACCTACAATGCAATCTGCTCTCCAATCAGCCCAAGAATGTATGGATCATTACATGAAAAACCCTACTTAAACGCATTTGCAAGTTGTTTTAAACTTTGGTAATCCATTGCAAATCTTGGACAGTAACCACGTCACCGCTATTACCTGATGTCACATACGGTTCCAGATCCTGGTTATAATTGAGATTTTGAATGTAACAGAACACACTAAATGTGTACACCTGGTTGGACGTGGTCGCTCTAACTGTCATTTCCGACATCATGAGTCCTGTAGTTCCACCGGTGGCCGTTCCAATACCGGTGGCCGTATAGGTAAAAGTGGTGGTCGAGGTCACAGTCACTGTATATGTACCATTCCACGTTCCAATTCCACCGGTCCAGTTTTCCATTTGCACCACATCATTAGTTGTCAAATTGTGGATTCCGTTGGTGGTCACCGTCACTGTAGCCAAATTACCAGTTACTGTGGAAACTGCGATGCTCCTTCTGAGGACCACGCTTAAATTTCGGTTGTTTTGGTTAACGGAAATATTACCCGTCAACATCGCCGTCATATCATTTGGATATGACGGGTAATAGGTCATTTTACCAGCAGCAATTCCAAACTTACATGTGTATGAAGAGGTATTGGTGAAAGCGATTTTGTAGTAGGTCCCGGCGGTCGTTACAGTGGTCGTGGTGACACTATTTCGTACATTGATCTTGGCATGCGGAGTTTTATCCTCGACTCCGACGTTGCTTTTAATCACGATATCAGCATCTCGACTGTTGGTAAAATCGGGTCCGTTGATGAAAGTTCCCACTTCATTGAAGGAACAGTTCATCATATTGGTCGCATTTGCCAGATATAAGAAATCTCCTCCCACATAATTGATCGCAGTATCTCCCGATCCATTATTAAAAATCAAATGCATGAGTTGAACCCCATGGGCTGTTCCAGCTTTGGTTAAAGCTATCGCCGTTGTGTAATTAGTAAAATTACCGATTTCGATATCAGTGCTTTGATTAGCAATACTGGTAGTCGTATAGTTGACTTCTACCCCAGTGATACAATTATCGATGTTGAAGTTGAATAAAAAGTAACTGACGCCAATTTGATCGGAAATGCCCACGTAGAAATGATCCAACAATACATCCTGGAACTCGCAATAAATTTGCGAGTTTGTATCGAATGTGGCGAAATTTTCCCCACTGACCGTCCCATAACTCGCTAGGGTAGACCCCGTGGCGGTTAAATGATAAAAGTAACATTCCGACCGAATGTTAAACATGGGCTTATTGGTTAAACCGGTCTCCGCTTGTAGAACCGTGACCTGATAACCAATTCCCCGAATAGCCAGGACATATGTGGGATTATTAATAGTAATCGTATCACTAATGTTCCGCGGCCCTCCATCGATGATAATTTCGGTATTAGCTGTGGCATTAGCATTGAACCAATCAACCGCGTCTTTTAGGGACGAATAGTCGCCATTTGAACCAACTATGATCCGATTGACCAATGAAGCCAATGTTGGACCGGTGGGTCCTGTGTTTCCTGTGTTTCCTGTGTTTCCTGTGTTTCCGGTAAGACCAGTTGATCCAGTATCTCCCGTGAGGCCAGTTGGGCCAGTTAATCCAGTATTTCCTGTTGATCCAGTTGGTCCGGTTAAACCTGTATTTCCAGTCGACCCTGTTGGTCCGGTTGAACCCGTGTTTCCTGTAGGTCCAGTTGAACCCGTGTTTCCTGTGGGTCCAGTTGATCCAGTATTTCCTGTGGAACCAGTTGGTCCAGTCCCAATGGGACCGGTGGCTCCGGTGGCTCCGGTTGAACCTGTTTCTCCAGTTGATCCTGTAGGTCCAGTTCCGCATGGGCCAGTGTCCCCGGTCGATCCGGTTGAACCTGTTTCTCCAGTTGATCCTGTTGGTCCAGTTCCGCATGGGCCAGTGTCCCCGGTGGCTCCAGTCGATCCAGTTTCTCCCGTTGGACCTGCAACAAAGAATGACGTATCCACGAAACTAGAATATGTATTATCATCGTAATGGAAAACTAAATCCTTCCCTGTTCCACTGGTATTGTATCCCAGAATTCGTAAAACTATTCGGTCGGTTGTCGCAATCGTGATCGGGCTGGTAATAGTGTAGCTATTCCGCAAAAACTGAAGACTGGTCGCCGTAATAGGCTCCTTTGCACTGGTAAACAACGGAGTAATTACACCCGCGTTTGACCGTTTATCCACCTCAAAGGCAAACAAACAGACTCCTGTTGTAACGGAGGCCGAAAACCATCCACTCAAAACCCATGGTCCTGCGGGAATATAGGTGTAAGACGGGAAATTATCCGGAGTGATAAAATTATCAAATGGAACACCATTCACATCCGAACTTTTTAAACTTGTCAATGTTACAACATGGTCCGGATTATTCGGAATCTGTTCATTCAAAACCTTACCAAATAATGTCAACGTTACACTCCCAGTCACCTCGGCAGTTAACAGACTCTCCGTCGTCGATGATAGGGTTAAAACCAATGCGGTCGCAGTCACGACCTCAACCACCGTATTATTACCAGGAATCGATGAACCAGAGATGATCATCTTGATGCGGTCAACCCAGCCGTCATCAATAAATGATCCCGTGCTCCGAGTAATCGTACTCGGAGGACCACGAACAATCGTTAGTGTCACTCCCGTGGTCACTGGTGACGTCACACTGGTATCAGTCGAATCCAAATATAACCGCAATCCAGTCACTAATCCAGGATCTCCCTGCGGACCTGTATCTCCAGTATTCCCTGTGTCTCCTGTGCAACCCGTCGGTCCGGTATTTCCTGTGTCTCCTGTCGATCCTGTGGGTCCGGTTCCAATCGGTCCTGTCGGACCCGTTGATCCTGTCTGTCCAGTCGGTCCTGTTGGACCAGTGGAACCAGTGTTTCCGGTCTCTCCAGTGGGACCAGTTGAGCCAGTATTGGTAGCGATTCCAGGAATTCCTTGGGGGCCTGTATCCCCGGTGGATCCGGTCTCTCCAGTGGGTCCAGTGGGACCCATGTCTCCAGCGTGGCCGGTAGACCCTGTGTTTCCGGTAGATCCGGTTGGACCAGTTGCACCAGTATTAGATGCGATTCCAGGGATTCCCTGGGGACCGGTCTCTCCTGTAGAACCTGTATCTCCCGTGAACCCAGTTGAACCCGTGGGTCCGGTAGACCCTGTATCTCCCGTGGGACCTATGGATCCAGTCGATCCGGTGTTTCCAGTTGCACCCGTATTAGTCGCCATTCCTGGGACCCCTGTGGGTCCGGTGGATCCAGTGGGTCCAGTCGCACCTTTAATGCTACACAGCATAATCCATTGACCTGACTGATATAAATACAGGACAGAATGTAATGTGTCAATGAATTGATCGCCCTCTTGAGCCACTAATAAGATTGCAGGTGAATTGCAGTAGTAAATTCCAAAAGTACCAATATCATAGAAATAAAAAGGTTTAATGGGTTGTGGTGAGACAACCACCCAGGTCACACCGTTGTATTGATATAGACGACTGATATTCAATTGTAACGCATATTGACCAGTAATCCCGGGTAGTATGTAAATTCTAGACTCGGTGGGAGCTGTTAGACCAGTGTACAAAGATCCGGACATGATTTCCAAAGTTCGTCCCGCGGACCCTGTAGGACCAGATGGACCAGATGAACCAGTTGGCCCATGATGGCCGCGGTGTCCCCTGGGGCCTCTATGCCCATGTGGGCACGGTGGGCATGGGGGATCAGGTGGATGGTGATGATGATGATGTTCTGTGTGCTTCGCTGTATCTTTCATCAACATATATTATATTATGTGGCATTTTTTTTCAATTGATACGCCATTGGAAAATCAAATTGGATGACGTGTTGTCAAATGATATCATTTGATCGAATATCAAATGATATCATCAGATTATCACATCTTTTAGAATTTAACTACTATTTTGAATTTTATGAGCTGGTTGTTCCCATTGTGTCGGGCAGGCGACTTTTTGCCGTTGAATTGTGTCAAAACCTTGGACAAACTTGTAAGTATCAAAGAAATTGCTCAAGTCGTCTTTCCCTTTCTTCTCAGAAAACGGAGACCGGTATTCAGAGGAGAATTTAGCTTGATGCAGTGGTTCATAGGAATTGATTGCCCCTGGTTCGGGCAGGGTCTCTTTTTTGACTCTCATATGACCCTTATCCATGGGAGCAGCAGGTAGGGGAAGATCAATGGGCGCATAGTCTTCGAATTGTTCCAGTTCTGGTGCTTTGGGGGTAGCATCCTCATATTTCGCAAACTGTTGTGTGGGTATCGCTGTTAATGTTTGTGGTAGTCCGTGTTCAGCTTCGCGTTGTTTTTTGAATTGATAGTTATTATAAATTTGGTCCTTGGCACTCTGGCATTCTTGTGAATCACGATTCTTGAGTATTGTCTCGTGTTCCTCTAAGTCTTGTGTGTGATCTTCTTGGCGAGGACAATCTCGGTTGGCTCGATCAAGACGATGAGGAACCGGAATTTGAACTGTTTTTCCCCATTTAAACAGGGAAAGATTTCCAAGAATGAAAAAGAAAACAAAGATGGATAAAATCAAAGTGAGAAGCATCGTTTATATCTTAAGAGGAGAGAAAAAGGTTTTTCAAATCTAATTTTGTGATTGATAACCATAGAGGGAGGAAAATTCTGTCAATGTATACACAGGCACTCCCATTTGGCAGGCCATTTCTTGTTTGCTACTTGTCATCGAGACATTCCCTGTGACCACACAACAAGTTTGGGGTTCCGCATGAGTGCCCAAGAAACCACCATGGTCCAAAATGAAATCTTCCAAATGATCCAACTGGTGATCCTCCAAACAGGTCAGGACAAATGTCTTGCCTTGAACCAGTGGAAGACCGCTGGGGGCTTGGTGGAGATGAACAACATCAATCGGTAGGGTCTGCGCGAAAGATTTAAATTGTGTGAGTCCCTCCAATATTTTAGTCGCGCGTACTTTACCGATACCATGCAATTGAGTTAACTCCTGAGCAGTACATGATTTGAGAAGATTGGGTAATTCGTGTGAAATTTGTCGTAAAATACATTTCCCAACCCCGCTGGGAAATGTATTAGATGCTAAGAGTAATCGGTACAGGCGGGCATTTTGCAATTGGGTCCGAATATCGTGGTAATATGCTTCGCTTCGCTTGGGACCGATTCCTGGCACTGTTCTGAGCTGTTCTTTGGAAGCTGTTAGAATCTGTGGCAACGATGAGAGACCACAATCGATCATTCGTTTTAACATCCCCTCTCGAATCCCAGGTATTTCCAAGGTTTCGAAGAAATGCACATAACGTTGCACAATTACTTCGGGACAATGGTCTGGATCATCCAATACAATGTCGGCACCTTGCCAATGCCATGGGTAGGGAACTTGTGGTTGACATGGTATCCCGACCACTTGTCCCACCTTGACAATAGTCGGGATCACGCCTCCCGAACGAGTGACCGTCACTTGTGTCCCGACGCCCAGTTGAAGTTTGTGCAGACAATTTGAGGCATTATAAACAAATGCTCGATGAATTCGAGCACCATCAATGAATACCGGATGAAATTCGGCCACTGGCATCAATCGTCCATGTCGTGTGTATGACCAATCCACTCCGGTGATGACTGTTTCTCGCATTTGTTCTTGGAGATTGATTTTGAACGCTACACATGTGGTCGGATTAGGTGGAGAATCGCATAAGAATGTTGTCTGGGGAGCAGATGTTTGGAGTTGTGAATGTGATACTAGAGAAAGCACCACTCCATCAATCATGTAGTCATATTGATCCGTTTGAGATCTGTAAATCATGAGCACTTCGGAGGATAAGTTGTGAGTCAGTTGACCATGCTTTGCCACTTGGAAACCCATTTGTTCCAATTGTTGGAGACTATTTTGGCTGTCCCAAATGTTCTCGCTAGCCTCGGCTGAAGCATCGGGTTCAGCATCGAGAGAGACCAGTTGATAAGCCATAAAATGGATGGCCGAGAGCGCGGGAGCAACAAAACAACTATTAAGCAGTCCCGAAACCCAGTTACGCGCGGTAGCCCGAGATGTTCGCCCAAAATTCTCGATCCACCATTTCTTGGTCACAATCAGTTCCCCACGAACAACTAGATTGACAAACAGGGTCTGGTTTATGACCGGAAGTGAGATGTGAGATAATATGTAGGAAACATCAGACCCATAAGTACCGTTACCTCGGAGGTAACAGGCTTGTGGACGGCCATGATGGTAGACAATCATGGCCGAAATACCATCTAGTTTGAGCGACCATTGGATCACCGGGGATACAGGCGCACACGTTGGCGTTTGCAGAAAGGTTTCCAGGTCTTTTCCGAGTTTAACTTTGGTTAGAGAGGGCATGACGAATGGCAAACGCACCGCATTTTTGACGCGTGGCATGGCACCCACTTTGGATAGTTGGTGTGCTTCTTTTTTTTTCCGTTTGTTGATCCAGTAAGTCAGACAATCGTAGGCATAATCCGACAACCTGACTTGTTCTGGATCAGAACAATTATAATACAAATCATTGGCTCGTGACACATATTCTTCCAGAGTAGCCACATCGAATTGTTGACAGAAATCCTCAGGATCTTGTTCGATCTGAGAGAAGTCTTGATCCAAATGAATCGGATCCATTGTGAAATCGGGGACGGACCAGGGAGGGTTAAGTGAATCAATTTTATCTTTTTCAAAGATCTAAAAAATAGTGGCTGGTAATATACATAGATTATGGCCAGCCCGAAAAAAGCAACATCGATGATATCGGTCGCTAGGGAATATTCCCATCAACGTCCATTAGTTCCTGAACAACACCGTATGATTTCTCAGAAAATTCACTTGCCTTCATTACCATCACGTCCGTTTAAGATGGCAGATTATAAGTTCATTGATATTATCGGCTCTGGCGCACAGGGAGTCATTTATCGTGCCCGGGACCTGGTTACCGGGGAAACGGTCATCATTAAACAAATCAAAAAGCTAATCTCACCGAGTAAGAACAATAATGAATGGTCGATTATTAATGAAGTGGAATCATTAAGCGCCGTCGAAACTATTTGTCAACACCATGCTTGGGAAAACCCCGGGTTTCCCTCAGCCAACGTATTATGTTGGTCACGTTTTGGCGAAAGCCAAACGAACTTCTACATTGTGACTGAATATCTCGGTGATTATCTGACTTTTCGAGAAATGATGGAAAATGAGCAACCTTGTACCGATAGCACGGTCAAACAAATGATTCAACAATTGATCACAGGACTGCAAATGATCCATCAGGTCAATGTTGCTCATCGTGATATCAAACCTGAAAATGTTATGGTTAAACTGCATCCATTGAATATCAAATATATCGATTTTGGATTGTCGTGTCATGACGACAAATGTCAAGATAAGAAAAACGTTGGTTCCGCTATTTATATGGCTCCAGAACTAATGAATACTCAAACATTGCCAACTCACTTAGAGCAGTGGTTTAAAGCTGATATTTGGTCTCTGGGATGCATGATTTTAGAGTTGATTGCGGGGTCACAAGATGGTAAGTATGATAGGTCTTTCGTTGATATTATTAACGGAACTGATTTCCAGGATCTGGATTCACTTTTCGCTTTTATTCGCGGTCTTGAGGAGACAAAGATGCAAACGGTTTACCTAACTCGTTATCTTGATTACTGTCGGCAGTATAGGGTGGATGTTCAGTTGATCCAATATGCAAAACACGTGGTGTTCCCGACAATGGTCACCATCAATCCAGATGATCGAAAATTATAAATAAATTATAACATATATACACAGGCGGAGACATGAGACCCAGTTACTTGGCTGCTGGAATGAATGGTGTTTTAATGGCAGGAGTCGTTATTTTAGCACTGATTTATTGGTCTATTATGGATGGTTACCAGAAAGTTATGGTGATCTCTCTGATTTCAGTACAGTTGGGAGTTCATGCCATTTTGCACCACATTGAAGAAATCTATTACGATTTCAATCCATTGGAAGGTAAATGGTCACCTCTCTCGGTGGCCAATAAGGTTTAAATCTTAGACAGAGAATTTTTGAATCATGTTATAATATAGTTATCATATGATCCAAACTGATCTATTAGTTTTACTATTAATCTCCCTGGTTTTAGGGTGTACAATGGGCGTCATGCTGTCACGTCTCGTCGATCAACGGGTCTCACAGATCTCGATTCGTCTGCCTCAATCGGCTGGCAAACATGCAAAGACTTTAATTGAGGGCCCGGAGAGTACCAAACCGTATAATGTTACTGTTTATGAACCATTTGCATCGAAACCACATACACCCTCCACACCCTCCACATCAACAACCACACCCCCACTAACAACCACACCCCCACTAACAACCATACCCACACCAACGACGCGTGTTGTCACTGTTCCGCCAGTATTTCTTTCCAGAACCGATGATGATCAAACAATCACCGCCCACCCCCGAGTTTCCAAACCGCCCACGGTCAACATCGGGGGTATTTACCAAGTTGGGTGCACTGATCAACGAGACTGTAATTTGGTCTATGGGCAAGGAGACAACCAATGCTTGGTTAATCATCAGTGTTACTGTGTGAAAGGAAGTGGAAACTTTTGTCAATATGGACCCACTTATTACAAGGATCCCAAAGATATGACACCAGAACAACTTCGCAAATTTAAAACAAGGGCCAAAGTTTACAAAATGACTCTCCAAGATTATGCAAATTGGTTATTGTTATTCGAGTCCGATCCAGAACACTTAGCCCCGCGCCATCTAACCAATCTTCGAAAGATTGAGAAGGGAGAGACGTTGACCATCGATGATATTCCGAGGGACAACATTCCACCTCCATTAACAGCACAACAATATTTTGACCGTTTATCCGATTATGATGAGCAAATGGTACCACAAAATCTGGAGACCACCGGATTACAAATGCCGGCCAATTATGGCGATTATTCAACATTCGAAACTCCCCGCAATTTAAAACATTTGGACGATAGTGATCATGATGACAAACTATGTCGTTATAGTCACCGAGACACAATTGACCGCACTCGTCCCAAAATCTCTCATGAATGGGACAACTGAAATAAATGGAATGGAATGGAATGGAATGGAATGGAAGTCTATTTTAAAGTTTTTCATAGATGAACAGCATCTCGGTACGGTTTTTCTTGTTCATTCTCAGTGGAGAAACCCGATTGAGTAACTGGAAAACATTGACTAATTTGAAATATTTAAGTGCAATTAAGTTTAAGTCGGCAATCAAGGGATATTCTTCTTTTTTGAGGGACACATAGTTATTGACAATCATTCCGAAGCGATGTTGTGGTTTTAGAACCAAGTAACAGAGGGCCACAGTGTCTTCCCAGTAATTCGATAACCAATCTTGGTAATTAGGGTAACAGTTGATCGACTGATCCCCCTCGGGATAAATTTCCATATCGAAATATGGGGGACAAATCAAAATCGCATCGAAATAATTTTGGTATTGGTTGAGGAACTTGGTATCATATAATAGTGATTCGGACGGCTGACAATACAACTGCAAACTCTTTCGATCTAGACGGGCCACTTCTTTGTGATTGCCCTGAGATCGAAGTCTCGGTTTCAATTCTTGTTGATAATGATCAAACAGAAATTGGCACCGTTGACAGACACTGGACATGACATCGACGCCCACGTATTCTTCCCAATCACTGTGCATGAAAGCACAGAGATAGGAAGCCCAACTGAGAACTGGAGTGAACAAACGAGTTCCGGAGAAGACATGTTTGAGGACCCAGTTCATGGTGTATGGATTGAGAATGGATGCCTTGGGTTGATATTGTTGAAACAAATAAAAGAAATTGTTATAATTGATCCCCCCAGAGGATTTGGGTCGAAGGAACAAACCGATACTGGAGGGAGCGAAAAAGCGATCTTCCAACTGTAATTGGTTGTAAACATTAATTAATGTCTGCCAAAAAGAGGTCCTGGATTTGCAAGTATTGGTTACGCGGGTTCGATGCAAGATATCTAAATAGTTCAAATTACGAATGACTTTCCGTGACAGATCGTTTTTTTGCAAACTGAGTCCATTGAGCGGTCTTTCACCTTTGATCAACGTGGTCAACTGCATCAACATTTGATCCTGATATTGTTCAGGTTCGCTTAAATAGTTCAGCCAAACTGAATTAAAAGAATCGGTGACAATCGGTCCTGGGCCTGGTGCGGGCGTGAGAATGTCAACACCATCCCATTTCAGTTGATAGACATCAGGTAATTCAAAATATGACCGATAGAAATCGGTCAGATACTGATGCCGATTGGTGATGATGACATCATAAAAATAATCGACTATTTGGTCTCGTTGTTGATAACGGGGGTCTTCAGGATTCTTGATAACCGACCGAAAAGCGAACAGATCTTGTAAGGTTGGGTGGTCAGCGTAAGTGATGACGAAACGCTGTTGGAATTCATTTTTGGACAATTTGATCGATGGAAACAGAGCCAAATAATCGGCTAAAGTAAGAAACATCGAAAAGATATTTATATAATGGGTGATGTTTCTTTTCTCTCAAAAGGATTTTCAAATTTTACGTCGAGATCGGATGTTGGCGGTCGAACCGATGTGATCACTGATCGACCCGATGCGGGAGTGTTTGCATCGTTTGGTTAAATAACGATCTTTCAACACAAATAACACACAGATGACCACGGTGATCGGAAGAACCACATTGAATAAGAAATTGAGCCAATTAAATTTCTTCCAGAAATAGGAACGAAGTGTGTTCGCAGAAGTACGGTTGACGTAAGTGGAATGATAGATCATCGGATCGACTAAACTCACACGGAACTTCTGTGCCATCAATATATATTTGCATGATATAAAATTTGATGTGATCGAGATCACATCAAATTTGACGTAATTTAATCTAGCAATATATTATATATCTTCCATTGAATGGACGTCGTGAATCGCAGCGAATTAATCCGATCCACCACTCGTGCGAGAGATCAGAAAATAGCAGATTTACAAAGTTGGCGTATTTCTCTTTTGACTGGGGATCCCTCCCAGATCACTGTGGATGAATACCAGAAACACCAGGATCAGGTCACTCAACTCAACAAAGACCTTACCACTCTCAAGAGTGGTTTTTCATTAGGAGAGAAAATCACACCTGGTCCAGATGTTTTCCCTCAACTACTCTCACTTCTAACAGACATTTTTGCTCAAAAAGTTGAATATTATCAGCACAAGACGTTGCTTCCTCCGTTGACTGACAAATTGTACCTCTGTTTTTTGGATTTGGAACCACGAACAGAGTACTCGCAACAGTTCCGGAATCTATGGAACCAATTGAGAATTCATGTGGAAGCTGTGCCTTCATTGGCATCACCGATTGAGTTACCTGATTTAATCAAGGAAACTCAGACAGCCGATAATCTGCGTCAACAATATTTACAAAGTAGATTGGGACGTGAGATGTCGCTCGCTGAAAATGACGCGGTCGATCAATTTCGATCATATGATTATCAACTCCGCGAGATTATCACATCGTTGGAGACAGCGCTGAGAGATCGTTCCCGACCTGATTGGAACCTGGTCAATTTTCAGCATTATTTCTGGGTTGAGGAACTACATGCGTTGAACCGTGCTTTTCAACACAAGCGACAAGAGTTAACCACTTATCGTTTAACTAAACAATATGTGCTCGCACAACCGGCAGAGCCAGTAACACCTCTATCAGCGCCCCCCGTGTCCCCATTCACGCGTGCTATGAGTAAACTGACATGTCGTTTTCTCGTTCGTTCAATTGAGAGTGGTGTGGGAGGGGATGTCTCTGTCTATCGACCATTCTTCCAGGAGAGTTATTTGGTGAATGTCAACAAGGATGCCAATGATGGGAAAAAGATGGATCTCAACTTTTATATGGAAATGCCATTTGAGCAATATCTTGACCAAGCCAAAATTAATCTGGTCATGCCCAATTATGAATATTTACTCCGAGAATCAACCAAAGAAAAGACGGTCGATCTTTTACGGAAAATCCATTACATGGTGTGTAAAACGCAAATCACAGTGGAGTACTGTCAAAAATTCAAAGATCAGTATCAATTACCGTATGAGATCATTTATACCAAACACACTTCACCAGTCACATCTCTCGATCAAATGGTCGATCTACCAGAACGAGATCAGATAGCCTGGTTGCATGCGGCCGGTAAAAGCAATTGGAAACAGACTGATACCGTACTCCAGGCTTGGGCCAAACATCCAGAATGGCCACCATTAACCGTTACTTGCCGGAAAGAGTGTATTAATAACCCTTACCTGAAGGAAGGGAATTTAGAAACCAATCAATTACATGTGATTCAACAGATTATCTCAGGTATTACTAAAAAACATACGCCGGTAAACCTGGCGAACATCCATGTTATGGAATACGCTGATGATCTCAACAGTTTACAATATCAGATCATGAACCACGTCTGCCCTTCAATTGTTGAAGGTTATGGACATTATCTCAATGAGGCCAGAGCTTACGGGTGTTTCATAGTGACATCGGATTACCCACCGATGAATGAATTGATTACTCCCAATAATGGATTTTTAATCCATTGTACCCAAACTCTTCCCAAACCCAAGTCACCAGACGTGAATTTATGTATTATCTCCGTTGCAGATTTCGAGACCGCAATGAATCTGGCTTTTCAAATACCGTTAGAGAAACGACAAGAATTAGGACAACAAGCCCAGTTAGATTATCTCAATGATACACAATTCTTCAAACAAAAATTAACATCTCTCCTGACTGAAATTGAGACCAAGTTGTACCCATCACGTCGTAAAATACCGATACTCATCAAGACAACTCCACAGCCAAAAATGGTTGTCAAACCAGCACCGACACTAGTACCAGTACCAATGCAGCCTGTCCGTAAACTAGTTGTCAAACCCAAACCAACAACTCCATTGGTCTCCGCACCTGTGGTACCTACACCCGTGGTACCTACACCCGTGGTACCTACACCTACACTTGTTTCAACTGGGTTCAATGCTGTAACATTCAAACAAGTGCACGACACTATTGTAGAAAAAAAACCCGAATGTACTCCATTTACCTACGAAATTATCAGCCCAGTGATCGCCGCATTACAAATGAATCATGTCGAAAACAACTACGGTTCTGTTCGAGCATTCTTGACAAAACAACGCAAAGATAAGATTCCAATCTTTCTCCAATTAAGAGATGTGGGTGTGGCCGAAACGACCACCGCTAGTTACGTGAGCCAAATTTATAAACATGTCCATGTGTAAATCTTTTTCTTGGATGCTAATATAATGTTTCCATTTGATTATATTGATCCTTTGTCGTTTTTGATTGCATTATGCGTCGGACTCTTGTATACTTACCTCTCAGCCCCCCATCCCCAGATCGTCATCAAATATCCCACCCCTTACAATGCCGGAAAAATCACATACATCGACCAGAATGATGTTTGCTACAAGTATCATATTCGCAAAGTAACATGTCCCACTGATCCATCTAAAATCAAAAAATACGATTTGCAATGACGCTAAATGTCACGAATGCCAAAATTTGATTGATTTGTATGGGTGTGAAGTATGATATCACATAACCGTAATTATGGTTCACATAATTGGAATCAATGGTGGTTCAGGTTCTGGTAAAACAAGTTTCACTGACAAATTTGCCACACAATTGAAAAATACGGGATGTACCATTTGTTTGATCAACGGTGACTGGTTCTATCGAGCTACTCCAGATGGAGTTCAACTCTCTCAATGGAACTGGGATACACCAGCCGCATTTGATTTTGGTCCCCTGATTACCGCAATTCAAGCTGGTGTTCCCACTCAGCTTCCAGGATATGATTATGTGCATCACTGTAGTGTTCCTAATCAACATCCGTTCACACCCAATGTCGATTTTCTCATCATTGAAGGAATTATGTTATTCAATGATGAGAAGTTGCGAGATTTAATTGAAACAAAAATCTTCGTTCATACTGATTTGGACGCATGTCTGGCACGGCGCATTCTACGTGATATTGTTGAAAGAGGAAGAACGGTTCAATCAGTGATTTCACAATGGTTTGAAACGGTTAAACCTGGATATGAAGAATTCATTTTCCCCACCATGAAATACTCAGATGTGATCTTCGACAATACTAAAGAGAGTATTGACCAAAACATTCGCCGGGATAATCGATTGACACAATTGATTGCACAACTTAACCGTCGCAAGTAGAAATGACTGGGATGTATTGGTAACAGGCGTCGGTTCCATAGTTGTAATAAGTATCGGCAATTTCTTTGGGATCAGGTCCTTGATAGACGAGAACTTGACAATGACGCCCTTGGCATGCCTTACGGAAAAGTGTGGATAGACCCAGTCCCCAAATGACCGATAAAATAATGATTCCGATCGGTGTCTGGAAGAATTCTAGAAACATCAAGTTATAATGTATATGGAGAAAATAAACAAACTTTGTTTTGTCTCCATTGATGATATATGTTGTCAATCTTACAATTTCTTCTGTCTTTCATTCTTGGTTGGGGGACCGGGTGGATCATGATCCATTTATGGAAACCATGGATTATTTATCATGGTCCCAATTCTGATACGGTCAGACAACAAATTTATGCCGATTCTGCAACTGGTCATTGTTTCCGATACGAACCACAGACGTATCTGTGTCCGATTAATGTCATACATAAATGATTCATGCCCGTTTATTTATTTGGTTTTAAAAATGTGACTATTATATACGTTAAAATGAATGATCTGAGTAATGGAAATGGGACTTTAGCCAACGAGATGATCACTGAAATGCAACGGATCAATCCCCCCGGCGCTTTTAATATCGATAATAGTCCAATGACTTCCGGTGGAGGTGGTATGGGAGGAGGTATGGGAGGAGGCATGGGAGGAGGTATGGGAGGAGGTATGGGAGGAGGTATGGGAGGAGGTATGGGAGGAGGTATGGGAGGATATGAAAATCCCTCAATTGGACAACCCAGAGGATCTGGGAATTCTGCATCACAAGCATCTGCAATTAATCCACAATTGCAGCAGCAATTTATGTTTGCTTTGCAACAAAATCCACAAATTCGACAACAGTTCGCGGATCCTCAAACTCTTCAACAGGCACTACAAAATCCTACGGTAATGATGAACACAATTGCCTATTTCGATCAATGGTACAAGAGCCAGCAAAATCCCACACAAACTCAACAACAACAACCCGCAACCGAACCAGAACCAGATTCTCCGGCGACCGATAATGATAATGACAATGATAACGTGGAGAATGAGGATCAAATTGATGATATTGAGCTCTTGAGCTCGAAACAAACATGGACCGATTACATCTGGGGAATGGTCAAAGAGCCATTGATCCTTGCACTAGTGGTCATCGTCTTACTTCAACCGTTCCTACGAGAATACCTAGTTAATTGGATTCCCAAACTTCAAGTTTCGCCACTCTTACAAACGGTTGCTTTGGGAGGAGTCTTTTTATGTATCGCGGTTATCCTCAGGTGTGTCCTGCGATTCGTATTCAAAAGTTAAAATCTGGGACCCTAATATAGACACACATGGTTGACCAAATTTGTTTCCGAAAAGATTATTTTATAACTTTTGTTGTTGTCGCAGTTGCATTGATCCTTTGGGTCTTGTATAAAGTCTATGATAAAGTGTTGGCTATTAGTCAAATTTCCCAACTGTTACAAAATGACGCACCAATACCTGTGTCGCCACCAACGCCCGTGTCATCACCATCACAACCACCAATGACACCGCAACCTGTGTTGCCACCGTATGTTCCCGAAGTTTCGATTCCCAGCCCGATATCTCTTCCACCAGTTTCTCTGATGCCCGGGCGCCCTCCACTGATCACCTATCGATCTCACTACGGTTACGGAGATCCATCCTATGGAGAATATCAATTAGTGGGTTATGTTCATCCAGAACACCATTCGGAACGCCATCCAGACCAAATGTTCCGTTTAATGGGTCGTCAGTTTACTCCCTCACGGTTTGAATATTATGTCATTCATCCATTAACAGACATTAAAATCCCGATCCATCACAAAAATGACTGGGAACTCAACACTGGGGATCGTGTCACAGTTCCTGGATTCAAAGGACATTACATTGTTTTTATTTATGATATGGATCGCGTGATCTTTTGAATGAAAATTGATTCTAATTTATTTAGAAGGATATGATTGAATTCATCCATACACCATGAATCTTGATTCAGATTTGCAGCCCACTAAATTATATGGGAAAACAGTTTCATCGGTTAGCAATCGGGATTTACAACAAGCGATGACTCATCACTTGCTGCAAAATTATAACATTCGCATGAATAGTACCAATAAATATTTTATGGCATTAGATCCGGTCAATGATTTGGAAATTATTAAAAAATATCGTCATTTGGTCTATGTCAATACCAATCAGAAAATCGATCTCATTTTCCTGACGACCATTCAAAATCATCCCATTTGCTGGTACATTGACAAATTTCACGACAATTTCTACTGCTTGAAATGTCAATTCAGTTCCAATTTATACCAAGGAACTGTGTTAGAAGGAGAATATGTCGATGGATTCTTCTTGGTCTCAGATTTCCTTGTTTATATGGGAAAAAATATTGTGGCCTATCCGATGGACCGTCGTGTCAAATTGCTCGAATCTATTATCGGTCCAGATAATTACCACTATGATCCCGTGACTGATCCATTCCAAATTGTTATGAAAGATTTCGTAGAACCATCACAATTGATTTCATTCGTGAAAACCTATTTACCAACATTACCATATCAGCAAAAAATTAGTGGATTGATCTTCCGTCCCAATGAAAAAAGTAATAAGAATCTTATTTTCAATTTTAATTCCAATCAGAGAACCGTATTCCCAAGAATAAACACAGACATTGTACACCCAACACCTATCATACCTTTAACACATATTCCTGTTCTGCACACAACTGATGATGAAAAAACACCAACGCCAACACAACTACCCCAACTAACACCGCTTCTGCCGCTGGTCACCACAGTACCACAAAAAATTAACCATGCACTCCACCCACAGGTCAGGTTTATGTTGTTTGAATCTGGTAACCCAGATGATTACCAACTTAAATTGGTCGGTGATAGCGGTCAATTAGTTGACTACGATTATGCCTTGGTCAACGATATCAAAACCAGCCAATATTTGCAAAATTTGTTGGATGAGGCCTCTCCGATTACCAAGAGGATGGGTATATGTGTTGCGTGTCAATATCATCCTAAATTTGATAAATGGAAACCTCTTCAGGTGAGCCACGATCCACCCGATCACCTAGCGCAATTATTATAGATCAATTAAATTTGTCGTTATATATATAACGAAATGCCCCCAATGTCGCTGTGAAAGTTGTAAATGTTTTGGAAGGGAAAAGGTTTGAATCTCAGCCATAGAATTTATTCTATGGAGATAATATATGACCTCGTCTCAAAATTCATACCCAGCACAATCGGCCTATGTGATCCAACCATGTGGGACACAAAAATCCCCATTACCGACTTTGTGCCAAATGACTATTACGACCAACGGAACACCGACACAACCCGAAGGATATAATCCGGAAACTGAATATATGGCATTGGATAATCCTGTGACGGAGAGAGTCCTCTCATGTCAGAATATTACTCCATCATATTATCCCAATATGATGCAACCTATGATTGGAAAACGCCCCGTCTACACGTCCCGCAATTTTGAAGGCCACATTCCGGAAATGTTGGTTAAAAACAAAGACAATCTGTCTCAACATGAATTCAATTGCTACCAACCCACTTGGACCTGGACCTGTATGTAAGACGTTGGTATCAAAAAATTTATCTCATGACCATATACCACAAACTACATTGCCGAGAAACAACTAGAAAGAATCTCTATGTCATCACTGTGCAATGAAAAATCTGTTTTTGTGATTGTATATCGTTATTATGGTGGTGATGATGATTATATAATATTCCCATTTGTCGGAGAATGTACGCAAGAGTTGGAGAAAGAAGTGATGATATATAATCATCATATTGATAGTCTTGGAATGCATCCAGATACAGGTTTCCAATTAGTTTGCAATGGTTATGATGTCATGAATTCCCTTCGTAATGAGGAAAATCTCAAAAATATCGCATACTTACCTGACATTATTCAGGATTCCCACGATCCTGAGCAAATTCCTCCTTCATTGGGTTATCGTCTTTTGCCAGAAACACAAAGAATAATTGATGTGACACTAGCAATTAAAAAAGGTTCCTATCACAATTTTTTCGATCGATATTGTGTGATTGATAGAAAACATATTCGAGATGAAACAGAAGAAGAATCAATTGACCAACAATTAGTCAGTTCGGATGGTATATTACGTGTTCCGATAGATAATCTTGGAGATTTTGTAAATTGGTTATAGATACATTATCTAAATCTGTCATCATTGATGATCGATGAGTTGTTCGTGTCGATTCCCACGATAAATTATAAAATTATGAATTTTCGACCACAACACTGTGTGATGATGTGGCCGACAATTAATTGCACGTCTCAATTGCTCATTAGTACATAATCCCTGATCAAACAAATATTGCAAATTATTCAGTGACTCAGTACAACCTTCCCTGGCCGCACGAATGTATAAATCGATCGCTTTGGGTACATTAACCGTCTTGCCGATTCCCATGGCATAACAATTTGCCAATTCGTGGATAGCTCGTACACTGTGCTGTTTTTTCGCTTTTTTCAATAAGATCACAGCTCTTCCCACATTACGCGGGACTCCTAATCCTTTGGATGCCATGATAGCTAATTGGTAGGTAGCATCACCGAATTTCCCTTCTGAGGCCGTTGTGAAACATTGGGTAGCCATGACCCAATTTTGAGGGACTCCATATCCGTGTAAAAGCATATAACCATAGAGTGATCGGGTTGCAGCAGTTGTATCAACCTGTGCAATATAATTGGCAACGTAGTGAATTTCATGTGGCTCCCATTGAAATTCCGACACATATTTCCCGACCAAGTATTGATCTACAAATATTTTAATTCGATCGGTATTCATGGATATGATGTGATCATATTGTTTTTAATCAAATGGTATCGATTTCAAATTTCATGAATTCAAAATTTGAAAATTTTGAATTTAAACATTTGGCATGACTCATTAACATAATGAGCTTCCTCAAAACATCAGGTCACAAGAGACGTCATCATCAGTATGAAATGAAACTCAAGAGGCGCCGTCTTAATCCCACACCATATAACGGCGATTCTTCAGAAGAGGAAGATGATGAGGATGAAGAAGAGCTCGATCCCGAAAAGATTCGTGAAATGATTCGCACCAAAATGGGTGACTTGTTTGGCAATAAGGAGGAAGAACGATCGAAGGGTAAAATCAACCATATTTATTTCGATGATGATGTGACGAAACGCAGTTGCCGCCAACTAATTAACAAGATCGAAGACCTCAACATTAAATTAGGGAAAATGCAGTGTGAATATGATCTGGATTCATCTCCCCGAATTTATCTGCATATTAATAGCTATGGTGGCAGTGTCTATGCCGCCTTTACAGTGATCGATGCCATACGCCGAAGCAAAATTCCCATTGTAACTATCATTGAGGGTGGATCGGCCAGTGCTGCCACGCTGATTAGTGTCTTCGGTGCCGAACGTTGGATTACCCAACATGGTTACATGTTGATTCATCAACTCTCCAGTAGCTGTTGGGGCAAAATGAATGAAATTGAGGACGAATATCACAATTTGAAGGAACTCATGGATGATATCTATGCGATTTATGAAGAGAAAACATCATTGACCCATGAACAATTAGTGGATCTGACCAAGCATGATCGTTGGTGGAACTCCAAACAGTGTCTGGAGTGTGGTTTAGTTGACAAAATTATTTGAAATTATAAAATTGATGGTGTTCGAACGTATTAAATATTAATGTTTATATCAAATGGAACACCAAGATTTAATCCCAGTCATTTTTCATAAACGCAAATCCACACAGACACAATCGCGTCCACTAACACACGAAACCGTCGTGGAAAAGAAAAAAGTTTATCCTCATACAGGACTGATCCCAGCTAAACTGATTGAACAACGTGCGGAGGAAGGTCAATTAACACTTCCTACAGTCAATCACCAATTGAGCTTACAAATTCAACAGGCACGCCAATCCAAGAAGTGGACACAACGCCAATTAGCGCAAAAATGCAACTTGCCGGAAACAATTATCAAGGATTACGAAACCGGTCGGATTATTCCCCAGACAGCTCATCTTAGCAAGATGAGTAAAATGCTTGGAACGCAATTGAAAAATAAATGATGAGAACATATAACATCAGTGTTCTCATGACTTCGTTATCCACTCAAACACACGATTATGATGGAAGATTAGGTACTTTGTACCGTCAAATTGTGGCCACCGATCGGGTTCCAACATTGACCTATGCACAATGTCTTACCCAACTGGAACAATGGGCATCTCGATTCACGTGTCCCAGTCGCCACCATTTGTTGCAAACAATTCATTTATTCAGACATGATACGGTTCATAATTATGATCCAGCAAACCGTATTCATGTGGAAGAATTACTTCCACATGTGATCGCCATTGTTCAAACATTTGAATGGAGTGGAATTGAGATTTTTTTGCAAACACTTAGTGAGATTAGTGAGTTGGGTTCCTGTCCCCAGGGAAGAACCACACGTTTATTGGAATTTTATTTGCCGTATCGTACGTGAACTTACATAATGCAAGTTCAAATCAAGATTTTTGATTTGCTCACATAATCATATACTCATGTCATCTCAAGGAATGGCTAGTATCACGGACCAAATTTTAACACAATGTGTTCAACTGGTTGGAACCGAGACCAATCAAAAAAAGATCCGTACATACATTATTGACCCTATGGTGGCCTACTTCAAATATAAACTAGGGACATTCTTTTTTATTATTATCATCCTGTTGGCCTGTCTCCTGGTGGCCAATTGTTTAATCATTGGATATTTTATTACTCTCCGTACTCTCCTCAAAGTAGGGCATTTACAGTCACTCCCACTTTAGGCGACCTCATTCTTTTTCTAGAGTCCCCAGGATCTGTTTAAGACACTGATAGACTGTTTCTGGTGTCTCTTGTGTATTGACTTTGTACATTTTAACTGGTGAATTGAGTTCGTCGCACACAATTTCATAACGGGTATGAATTTCCGTTAAATAATCCAGATTAACTGGATTAGATGGATGTTGAGTCATACATCGATCGTAACACACCTTAGGGTGACAATACAGATAAATCATCACATCTGGTAACCAGCCGTGAGTGTTGTGATAGTTTTCATAAATTTTGTATTCATCTTCGTCAAAATGTCGTTTGGAATGCAGTAACTCACAATGAATCGCCTTCAGTGTGTAGGGAGAATTCTCATAAATGTGAAGTCCGTGATTTTCACGCGGACAAAATTGGTGTAATAACTGGAGATGATAACCCAGAGAATACCGTTTAGTATCATTATAAAATTTATGAGCCAAATCTGATTGTTCGAGGGTTTCATTGTAATGAACTAAATACCCCTCGGATTCCAATCGTTTCAAATAGGTCGTTTTCCCACAAAAAATATTTCCTTCCAACGAGACGACTGGCATGACTAAATATGGGAATTGATCCTGAGTGGATGGTGTCTTGTTTCAATTTTTCTAATTTATTTTCTCTTATTTACAATATAGCTTAAAACTATGGCCAGTTATTTCACGGGATTGATGATACGCGTTTTGATTTTGGGATCGATTGTCTACTTGGCAGCCAGCCATGTTCCCAACATTCCTTTGACACCACAAGTTAGGTTGTTAATTGCCCTGTTGGTCGTTGTTACCTATGGATGTTTGGATTTCCTTCGTGAGGTCTTAATTACATCCAAGGACAAAGTCTGCGATGCCATGTGTTAAGGATATGACGTATGACAAATTGCTTTGGTCATTTACAAAATTTTCTGATTGAATAATCAGAAAATTTTATCTGATTAACTAATATAATATCCAATATGTCTAATGTCAACTGGCAATGTCTGGAGGGAATTAACACCCCAGTCTCACTCACCAGCGACAACAATGTACAATGTATGTCGACTGATGCGACCGGATGTGTTTGGGGAAATGATGCGACCGCATGTCGCGAGACAGTGGCTAATCCTCCACAACAAGTGATTAAACCACTGGTCTGTGGGGACGCGCACAAAAATTTGTACGGAATCACTGGTTATGACACACCCTCTCACTGGTGTTCCATCGCGAAATCCAAATTAGGTGTTACACCCACCACCTCAAAATTGACAACTGTGGTTCCCACAACAACTGTTCCCACCGCCGGTCAGTGGCAATGTGTGGGAGAAATTAATGTTCCTGTTTCCTACTCCAAGGGTGGAGAGGTTCAATGTATGTCTACTGATGGACAGAATTGTCTGTGGCAATCAGATTTAACTGGATGCAATAACTTGATCAAAACACCTCCATCCAATATTGTTCCATTAGAGTGCGGGGAACAACACAAATCATTGTATTCGATCACTGGGTATGAAAACCCAGCCCATTGGTGTAATCAGGCGAAAATCCTATTGCCTACGGTGACAACCACTGCACCCACTAATGTGACACCTCGACAATACAATTTCCATCAAGGGATGGATTCATACGGTAATGATCTTTCATATGCGAGCGAGTTGGCTGACAATGTTTCAGGTCTCAAATCCAGATGCGATGCCACCCCAAGCTGCGTGGCATTTAACACGAATGGATTCCTGAAACACACAGTGCCCGACCCCTCCGCATGGAACACATGGACCACTGATGCAACTAAGGGAATGTATGTGACAGCGGCTGTGGATCCAACGAAGAATATCGCCCCGATTCCTACACAAGCTACAACTACAACTACAGCTACAGCTACTACGATCAACACAATTTCATTTGATCCTACCACGATGAGTCCAGCCAATGTCTATTTCCAAAATGGTGCATGGAAACTCCCAGTGGCCGGTAATGGAGCGGTTGTTTTCAAAGTCAAACCTGCGGGTGACTTTTACATCCAATTCTCACCAGTCACCACATCACCTTCCTCAATTGCATCAGTTAACAGCTATGGAATTGTGGTCGGTAGTGCGACGGCGTCTAATCGCACTTTCTTGATTTACAATAGTGTGGATACCCGCGAAACTGCTGGCAAATATGTTGACACCAAGATTCAATGGAATGCTGATAACTATTGTTGGGCTACTGTCCAAAATAATCAAACAGTTTCGTTTGGTTTGGGCAAGGTTGTTGGACAAAATACACAAATTACTTGGACCGTTGAAAATGATAAAATGGCAAACCCAGTGGTTCAATATGTGGGATTTGGTGGATACAACGGCATGATTGAGTTCAGCGAGATTACACCCCAATCCCTCCCAGCGACAACTGCATCACCATCAACGATCCCTGTAACACCAACATCAGTCCCACCTGCGACCCCTATGGGGAAAAATTGGTCCGGATACGAATATTCCGCTGATGGACGTTGTGGACCTCAATTCAACAACAAATCTTGTCCTAACAAACAATGTTGTTCACAATTAGGATGGTGTGGAGGTCAAAAAGGAGAGAAGGATGATTGGTGCTACACTTACAAGGGGTATGACGGCAAATATGATGATCAAGAGCCGATCTCTATTGTCACGCAACCCACCCAACCTGTTTCAGTCATTCCACAGACTCCAGCCGTAACTCCAGCCGTAACTCCAGCCGTAACTCCAACTGTAACTCCAACCGTAACACCAACTACAATCCCATCTGCAGTCGAAACTCCTTCTGTAACCGCAACACCAACACCTTCGGGATCCACAACATTATCCACACTTCTCAATACAGCTTTACCCATTTCGTTCTTCAAACCCACAACAGCTACTTCAACTGGTACCGCTCAAACATGTACGTGCGCATGTCCAACAACACCTAAGCCTACACCTGTAACTAAAGGAGCTAATCCCCCCACAACTAACGCAACTGCCCCTAAGACAAAACCATTACCGAGATGTCCCCAATGTCCATCAGTGTGCCCCACTAACGTTGACTCGACGGTCCAAATTGCAGTCACGCCTGGACAACCACCCAGCTGTCAACCTAAGTTTTCTATTGTGGGTCAACCTAATTGTGATGGAACCACTGAGGAAAATAAAATCACATCCCCACGTCGTTACGTTAACCATTTGTCGAGATTGGTTATTTTGTTTATTATTGTTTACATTTTTGCCACCATCATCCCACGTGAACCACTGACATGGAAAATCCGTTCGGGTATTGCTCTGGTCGTCGTGGTCATTTATTCGCTGATTGATGCAATTCGTAGTGTTCTCACCGAAACTAAACGGTATGTTTGTGCCACGACCTGCCACCACAAACCCATCGTCTTTTAGAAATCATCGAGAGAGTGTGACATTTACATGTCTGACTGTCTGATTACAATCGGACATGTAGAATTTCTAGTATTTAATATATAATGAAGTTATTGTACATTAGTTTGATCACTGGTCTCGGTGTGTTAATTTTATTGTTGATCTCTCGCCCCCAGATCGAGCCATTCAATGATTTGCAATCCAGAATCGCCTTGTATGAACATCCAGGACAATGTCCATTTGATTACGTCAAATTGTACGAAGATACCGCCCACAACAACAAGTTTGTTGTGGAATCCAAAGTTAAACAACAACCTCCTAATCTGGACCAGATTTTTAAGTCAATTGATGATTATCAAACTGCTTGGAATCAAGTCAAAACCGTTTTCCCCAATCTGACTCAATGTCCAGATCCATATCAAAAATACCTAGACCAAATGCGACAATATTATGCTCAACAGAAATATCAGTTAGCTACACGGCAAACAACCACACCCTTGTACCAACAAGGTGGAAGTGGAAGTGGAAACGGAAATGAAGTCCAACAGTTACCAACCATCCAAGACAATCGCAACTTAACGGTTCGTGAATTAACACGGACAGTTACCAATCCATCACAATTGACCAGTGACCTATATATGAAACCCAATACGCCTAATACACGAGGTAATGAACAAATCGATACTTCGGTTCAACCAGCTGATCACTGGGTTCCGATTACCAATTCAGCGCATAATCTCCGCCTGTTGCAAAATCAAATGGAAGATGAAAGTTTTGAGCGTCAACGTGCAGCACAAAAACAAATTTATCAGATGCAAGCCGAAATTACTCATTTACAAATGGAAATTGAACGGTTACGAAGCCAACTGGTTGATCAAAAGAGTTATTTTGAGGATTTGGACCAAACGGTTGAAACCAAACATAAACAGATTGTGACTGCCAATCGCGTTAATCAACAACTGACCAAAAACATTCAAGAACTTGAGAAAAAAGCGACGGACCTGGAGAACTTGTATTTACAAGCTGATTCACAGCGGAACTCATTGGCTGTCAGATTGAAAACTCTTCGCACCAGTGTGGAAGAAGAGATTAAAAATCAAGGTTACACCTATGTGCCACCAACCCATTGGACCATGAATCAATGGAGACCTCCACAATGCCTTCCAGAAAGTAAACAATCACCTTGTCCGATCACAATTGGACAACATTCCAGTGATTATGCTAAAGTTTTTGATGAAACTGCAGTCAAGAATACATCGTTATACATTCCTCAAGAAACTTCATTGGATCCAATCGATTACATCAGTGCTTCGACTTCAAAATGAAATCCAATTTTCATCTTATTTGATGACAAATTTTTAAATATAGCCCATTGGGAAAATAAAATATTCAATACTTATATAACAACACACAATGAAAGGCGGATGCATCTTTGAAGAGAAGAAACAAAAGGGAGGATGTGGATGCCAAACTGGAGGGGCGTTCACACCAGTTGCTCAAGCCAAGGCAGCTGTTTGGCGCAGTGAGGTAAAAGCGGTTAAAGATGAAACTGGTGTCTCCTACAAAGAGGCATTGACCATTGCCTCAGCTCGTCGTAAAGCCGCGCCAGGCTACCAGTCAGTCAAGGAGAAATACGTGGCCAAACTGGATGCCCGTCGCAAGGACCCAACCAAGGCATACAAACCCAGCGGCAAAAAGAACAAACGCCCTGTGACTTTCGAGGCAGCCGAAAACATCCTCTTACGGTACTACCGTGACCGTGCTGCCCAATACAAGAGAGGACCTCTGGCTGCTCTCCGCAAGAACATTGCATCTTGCCCCAAAAAACACCCAGAGAAAGTTTTGACTGCTTGCAAGAGCGGACCTAAGGGAGTTCCAATTGTCACCCCTGAATGTGCCAAATCCTGGAAATTCCGTCCAGGCAAATCAGCCAAATTTGCCACCGGACCTGTGGCGTACAAGATCCGTGGACTCAATGACCTCTGTGGGGAAGAGAACAAACCAGCCCGCAAGGGGTCCAAATTGTACAACATGAAGTTTATGCTCAAGGCAAAACGTCTGGGTACACCAAGAAAACCCTAGAGCGTTCTCTAGACTGAACGTGGGATGTGTAGATATTAAATGTAAACCATTTTTCAATTTCAATTCAAAATAATGAAATTAATTTCTCATTATTTTGAGAATAGCTACAGTGGTAGCGATGCTTGAAGAACCACATTTTTGAGAGATTAATTAATCGTTCATATTCAAATTCAGTTTGCGGACAATGACTGATGATTTTCCAGAGTCTTTCATGTGCTTCATCGAGATGTTCGTTAGGTAGCACCTCAAGAATGTATGATCGACTTTGCGAATGAATGATAACGTACGTCATTTACTTGGTCGATCAAGATCAGATGAACTCCTTCTTCAAATTTCAACAACGTTCAATTTAGGAAAATAATCACCTAACAATAATTATATTAATCGATAATGTTGTCTAGATATTTATCTAGCTTTCTAGATCTTCGTTCCAATTGGATTATGATTGGAATCGTTATCGTCATTCTTTTGTTAATTGCATGGATGACATATTTACACTTTGATACGATTAATGATTTACAATCTCAAATCCAAGAAGATCATTCAACAATTGATCAAATGCGATCACATGTGATTAAATTAGAGAATAACCAGAAAATAATGGATCAGCATGTCAATACGCTTCAAACTCAGGTCAATTACGGAGTGATTGTTGATACACCATCGAATGGTCAATTAAAAATCAAACACTCTCCCGATCTTGAATCGACGGATTCAACCTTGATCCCCCCCTCTATTCCGTCAGTTCCAGACCCACAAGATATTAATATTAACGCGAGAATCAATGCATCGATTGATCAAGACATCCAGAATATTTTGGGAACCAATCGTCAATCACAACCACAAATGGTCCACCAACCACAAATGGTCCACCAACCACAAATGGTCCAACAACCACCAGTTTATATTCATCGAATTCCACCAACAATCTCTCTGTCTACACCACATAGTAACAGAGAACCAGTATTAATTGTTGATATTGATGATAAGAAGACGCCATCCAAAAAATTTGTCAACATAGATAATTTGTGTGATGGTGAAGAGGAAACGGCTGATGAGACTGAGACCGATGAGGATAGTTGCAATGAAGTTGACAAGGGGGAACTGGTGGATGAGGTGGATGAGGTAGATGAGGTGGATGAGGTAGATGAGGTAGATGAGGTGGATGAGGTGGATGAGGTAGATGAGGTAGATGAGGTGGATGAGGTGGATGAGGTAGATGAGGTAGATGAGGTAGATGAGGTAGATGAGGTAGATGAGGTAGATGAGGTAGATGAGGTAGATGACCCATCAACTCCAACCGAAGTCTCTTCAGCTCCAACCGAAGTCTCTTCAGCTCCAATCGAAGTCTCTTCAGCTCCAATCGAAGTCTCTTCAGCTCCAATGGATGACGAACAACCAAAAACCAAAAAGATCGTGATTGCCCTCAAAAATAAAATTGTCTGAACAAGATATATAAACCATGAATAACGCATATGGAAATCAAGATTGTCCCCCATTAATGTCTGACGGACGACATGTGACTGACTATCGTCCCAGTTGTTACGTCCATGATTTGATTCTCCGTCAAAACGGTATTACCAACAGTTATGACCTTAAAATGTTACTCACACATCAAGCAATGCAATTACAAGAGAATAATCGCCAATACTATGATCAGAAAAATGCTTGCGTCAGTTGCGGGGACTATTATCAAGCGGATCCTAACGGTCATTTGAAGTACTGGGATGGTTACAATCAACGAATCCAATACCAACCACGTGGCTCTAAATGAAGCAATATCTTGCCAACACAAATCAGTACAACTAGTTTTATTTGAAATGGATTTCTCAAATAAAACTTAGTGTGAACTTTATTTTATTTAGATCATATATACTCAATGTCAACCTCACTAGAACGCCTGGATTATTTGACACCCGATATTCAATATTCAATCCGCCATCAAGGTTCCAGACCCTACATGGAATTCAAAGGAGAGGATATCATGGGAACCATTACATACGATCAACTGCACGATACTTTCACTATTGCTGGATGGGTTGATACACGTGTCAAAACAATCGATTATTGGGCCGCTAATCCCATTTGGAAAAATGTCTCTTACTCTGGTTCAGGTCTTCCATACCCGACCCCGGAGATTGCTTATGACCAAACACCTAACCATGGTCGCCTCACTGTTATCAAAGGACAGTTTAAATTCATCATCCAACACCCATCCGAATACTACGTAAAAGGCGGGAAACAACTCCTGAGACCTCGTGTTCATTTACGTTTACTGGATAGCGACAAGATTATCACGCTGACCGTGGCTGATTTGTTACCGTCTCGCTCACTCAAGAATCTCCCGGGACGTCCTGATCGAACCATCGGACGTTAAACCAAAAATCTCTTCCATAGGTATAGATAAGTAATCAATGAACGCATCAATCATCTTATGGCTTACCCTAGGGATCACCGTTTTGGTGGTCATTTATCAAAGCCGATCCGAACCGTTTAATTTTGCAGTCTATTTCAAACGATGGATTAATCTTTGGATCCTTTTGTTCCGCTATGGAAAAGAGGTTGGAACAGATGCGGTTCTCCGGTTCCGTGAAATGAATTGGAATTTGGACCTCGTAGACAAATAAACAATATATTCTGTTAATGTTAAACTTATCATATTTTTCGAATTAATACATGGCGGATGATATCGATAATAATCAGCTATTTCCCTAAAACTTCGTAATCGTTATGTTCATTCTAATAAATGGTAATGGGATCTCCATAAATTAGGTTTTTCCGACTTAAACCAAATAATTATCCAATAATCCCAGGGTTTTTATGAGGTAAACATTTCTGGGATTTTCATTGATGAATGTTTTCCGGTTGAGATAAACAGTGTCTTGTTGAACAATTTGCGTTGGTTGTGTCGTGACTACGGTTTGCTGATTTTTTTTAACATGAATTAACGGGTACTCGGTTTTCAGAATCTGTGTAATGACACGATACCCATCGAGTAACTGTTCCCAAGAGCGTCCTCCGGTAATAATGATATTTCCTTCTTGAAAAATCAAAAAGGAAACCTCTTTGCAGCGACACTTGGAATTCTTTTTCTTTCCCATTGATGTACAACATGGTTGACATAAAATGCGACTCACATATTTAACATTGATTCCTTGATAATTACTGGGCTCAAATTTAGCAGAAGAAATCAGACCTGACGACTTGTAGCGATCATTCAAAATTTGGGTAAACAATTCTCGATTATTGTGAAACCGACAGTTGAACATCGTGTTATAATTTTCAATGGTCACGTCGAATGGTCGATTAAACTCGTTAAGATCGAAAGTCAATGGAAGGACCTGTGGTTGGAGAAGATACAATTGATTAATGATTTGACGGAGATTGGGATCTAATTGATTGAGTTTGTCAAGAAGCACCGTATTGGGAAAATATAAATGACAGATATTAAAAATTTGGATCATTCGCAGAAATTTATCAATCTCTTCTGGTTGTGACGCGAAACATAATCCTTTTTTGACCGGATCGCGAGCGTTTAAATCAGTTTCCAAATAATTCTCAACGAACTTTTTATTGAGAACCAAGTCAAGACGTAGATCGACATTGATGTCATATAAGGAGAACATTTTGAGAAAGATCAAATAATTCTTACTAATATATTTTAAATAGGCTGGGATACTCTCAAAAAGATCGCTCCAGTTGGAATGGGCATGAATTTGATATTGGTCAGTTAGCGTTGCAATCTTTGCTCTCAAAATGTTAACGGCCTCTCGACCATCATCTTCCGAAAATCCTCCGGTAATGACAATTTTCCCGTTACCGAAGATTTTGAGGTTTAATTTCTTCTGACACATGGGAGCTTGAATAATCACAGTGCACTGATTGGAAAAATCTTTTCGAGTCGTTTTGCGACCATTTTTTGCCGTTTTTTTATGGTTGGCTTTGGTGCGACTCTTAATCTGACCTTCCTCCACAACACCCAATAATTTCTTTCCGATAATTTGTGAATCCAGTGGCAATTTGTGCGCAATCATTTCCAAATTGAGATTGCAATTGAGATATGTTTTGCATGTCACAATGATTAGCTTTAAAGGATCTGGTTGTGGTGCACAGACTCCATCCGGTTCTTCCTCATTCAACAATGAAGAGCCCGACGCTACAGAGATAATTTCGATTTCATCAATGTCTGAATCACTCATTTGATTTGAATAAAATGGAAACTATCGGGATAAATGTTAGTTGTTTCAAATTTCGAGGATGTATTTAAATCTTCCTTGTGTAGATTTGTCAACTGAACATGGCTAACAATTTATGTTTGAGAATCGTCAGTAAAGATCAAGTGAGTTTTACCACGCGGATTATCCAAGCGGCCGATCTCACGGATGGAAAAACTAAACGTGGCCGTCCCTCAAAAAAAGTTATCCATCCTTCATTGGATCCACCATCACCTCATCTCGAACCACACATAAGCGATCCAATAATGGCCACAAACACCACTGCCACAACTACCGCTCCAGTTAATCATACGGTCGTGATTATTCCCAAGAAGCGTGGGCGAAAAAAGAAAATCGAATCTTCGATTGAAGTTTCTACTCCGACGACCATCACTAAAAGTTACATTGTTCATTTAAAAATCAAATCACGTGATTTGGAAAAAATGCAAACTCAATTCATTGATAAAAGTCAAAAAATTGGCTACGAGTCCACCAATTTGGAAATCACAAATCGCGGCGAGTATTACAATCTATTAAACAAACTCGAAATCCCTTATGCTCCGTTAGAACATAAGACAACAACTGATGGACAAGAAGGGTACTCCTCTTCCGCAATTCCCAATCTTTATCCAGTGATTACCATTCCAATTTCTCCTGCCGGTGTACCGATTAATTTATTTGACGAAAATCAAGTTTCTCCTTCGTTACATGGAGAAGAATCCCGCGCGGGAAGCACTGGTGGGCGTGTCCGTAATACCTCAGCGATCATGCTTCCCCTGCTTGATAGCCATGGCAACTGGCCCGAGAAATCTCCATATGCCTGTTGGAACTGTGATAGTTATTTTAATGGAACCCCATGGGGTATCCCAGATACTCAAAAGGAACCCGCCGACGGAAACTATTATTGTTATGGAAATTTTTGTTCTCCTGGGTGTGTGGCTCGTTATTTATGCGACCATGAAGACCCTTCGAATTTCTGGGAGAAATATAGTGCCTTATGTCATATCTATCAAAAAGTTTACAGTTTATCACCGGAAACTAAAGTTCCCATTTTACCTCCCAAAGAATGTTTGACCAAATATGGTGGAAATCTAAGCTATGAAGGCTACCATAGTTTTGCCATCTCTGACCAGAAAATGGAAATTTACAAACTGCCATTGGTTCCTGTTTTACTCCATATTGGTGAAATGTATCGATCCTCTGACATCAACACAATTTTGCAAAATAATGCACAAAAAACACCAACATATCCACCATCAGTGACTAAAAGCAAAAGATTTGTTCCACTTGATCCTATTAAATGCAAACAAGCGGTGGATAGTGTCAATCAGAAAAACTCACTTATGTTGAAATCCGGTCATAATTTGGATCAATGTTTAGGCTTGGGTACATCGATCAAAAAATGACACTACAGAGTCCTGTAGTCACAGTAAGATCTCAACATTTCTTGTTGAGATCTTACATAGAATGTTAACCTTTGAAACAAATTATGATGGGTAAAATTATTGCTAGTCTGGATATCGGAATTCGTAATCTGGCTTATTGTGTAATGGAGTACAATCCTCAGGGGATTGCGGGAAATCAATTTGTCATTCATGACTGGAATGTGTTGGATCTCTTGAGTGCTTCAGAGCCATATCAAAAAAGGAAATGCGAAACCGTTTACAAATCAGGAAAACATTGTGGACAGGTTTGCGGACAAGATGTCCATGATTGGGATCCGACAACTCAGATAACATTATGTCACTTTCATGCCAAGACAGTCACAGATCACCAATTAACCCGTGTTTATATGGTGAAGAACATTTCTTTGTATGAATTAGCACGCCTGGCAATTCAACGGTTGGATCAAATTGATTTTGGTCAGTGTCAAGAAATTATCATCGAATCACAACCCTCAAAAAATCCAAAAATGAAAAATTTCTCCATGATTTTGTTGAATTATCTCATTATTCGATACATTGTCGAGAAAAAAGAAGGCGCTCAGATCTTACAAGAGGTTAAATTCATTAATTCTCGTAACAAGTTAACCGTATACGATGGGCCCTACGTGGAATGTCATCTAAAAGAACAACATGCCAGAAATAAATATTATGGTAATGTCTATTGTCGATATTTAATTCGCAACAATCCAGAACGCGTTGCTTTTCTCACACATTTTAAAAAAACAGATGATTTGAGTGATTCCTTTTTACAAGGGGCTTGGTATCTTCTCAATAGTTATCGCGGTTCTTCATCCGCAATTGGATATCAACCTTTTCCACACCACGATAATGCATTTATTTCAGATTCTGAAACTGTGTCTGAGCCCGGGACAGTGCTTGATCCTGAATCTTCATTGATTCCATCAACATCGTTAGTATCCACAGAGGAACCGACATCTGGAGGACCACCACCGACACACAAGATCAAGATCAAATTGAAACAGGTTCCGATTGGGCGTGATTTTCTTCAAATGACCAAACATAGTTCAACAACACGACAAACAATGGTTGATTATTACAAGAATCAATACCGCCAATTGAAAAAAGGTTATCGTCCATTACCAAATGCATCACATTACTCGTTATCCAATCTCAAATATATACTCGAACATCATCAATATGATCCACAAAACCATATTCTTCTCAATTCATTACATCGGTTTTTCGGTGAAACCAATGTTGAAAAGTTAAATCTCGTTTAAATATTCATTATATTATTTCTAGTATAACTATAGTTTAGTGTATGGCCACTCAAGAGATGCTAAAAATGAAAACTGCCTCGATCATTAATAATCTGGCCAATGATACCAGCGGCAGTGGACAGCCAAATATTACACAATTCATGAAACCCAAACCAAAAATTACAATTGGTAAATCATACAATTTTAATATGCTCAATCCTTCTCCGACATCACCATCTCCTGAAGGCAGTTCAAAGTTGATTGATGAAAGCATTAAAGCATTACAAGAAAAACCCGCCGAATCAAAACCAGTATCCGATACACCACATATTGATTTGGTCTCTCCCTCAGACAATTCACGGGATCCAATCCGAACAGCACCAATCAATGTGACTATCCCTCCCAATGTGGATTTTGGTGTTGAAAAATTGGTTAACAAGGAGGCTCTTAAACTCATGTCTGATGAGGGGACTGATTTTTTCCAAAAATCTTCAAATCCGAAGAAGAAAATTTCAGTAAAACTCAATGAATCCAAAGTTGCAGCGACAACTGATGGTCCAGTTGTCGGTAATAGTCAGGGGAATGCAACATTTGGCAATAATCCTGAAATGGGTGAAGATGACGGAGGTGAAGATGATGGAGGTGAAGATGATGGAGGTGAAGATGATGGAGGTGAAGATGATGGAGGTGAAGATGATGGAGGTGAAGATGATGGAGGTGAAGATGACGGAGGTGAGGATGATGGAGGTGAAGATGACGGAGGTGACGACATGGGAGAGAATGGTAGTGAAGAAATGGGCATGGGTATTGGCTCTGGTGGGTCGGAACATAACCAAGGGGATAGTTTATTCAATCTTGGAGGACTTGACACAGATGCAGATGCAGGACATTCCCTAACTGTCAATTTGGGTGAAGATGGTTGTCCAGTACATAAACTGTCACGACATGAACGCAATATTCTCAAACGCAAAGAGTTGACTCTCCTGGAACGTCTGGACCGTAAGGGGTTTAAACCATGTAAAACGTTTAATATGGTTGATCGCTTAGATGAAATTGTTGCCGAACGGAAACGTTTGGATGATTTTCGAGGATGTGAAGAGGCTATTAAATGGCAACGCAAATTGTTGATGGGGGCCACCACCGGGATTGAGTATTTGAATAAGGCATATGATCCATTTGAGGTCAAACTGGATGGATGGTCTGAGTCCATTTACGAAAATATTGGCGATTATGATGAGGTGTTTGAAGAACTATATCATAAATATAAGGAGAAAGTCTCCATTGCACCTGAATTGAAACTTGCAGGAATGGTAATTGGATCAGCCATGATGTTCCATTTCTCAAAAACACTCTTTAGTAAAGCTTCCGATCAAGTCCCTGGTTTTGAAGACGTCATGCGCGAGAATCCAGAATTAAAAGCGGCCTACGAACAAGCCGCACACAAAAAGATGAGCATGAATGCTCCGTCCAATTCATTTATGAGCAATATGATCGGCAACTTCTTCGGAAATCCTGCCTTGGGTAATATGGTTGGGGGGATGATGTCAGCACCGACATCATCCCCGGCAGCAACACACGCACCAGCACCGCCATCTAGTCCTATACCCCAGCAGACAAATCTCAACGGGAATAGAGTGATCCCAAAGATCCCTTCGGCTACGGTTACTGTCAAAACGCCTTCGGTTGAAATTGACGGTCCAACTGGAGTTGATGATTTACTCAAAACATTGACCACAGGAACCAATGCGGAACTGACCGAAATGCACCTGTCAGAAACCGACGGTAGCGCTCTCTCCGATCTCAGCAGCAATGTGAAAAGCGTAACTTTTCACAATAAACGTACTACCAAAGGAGAAGGTGCGCGGAAAAAAGTCAATCTCAAACTGAAATAAATGAAATATTTGCTAATGAACTTATTAACTTTTAAAATGATTTTCATTAAATATCATCGAGATCTCTCTTTGATGGGGGATTATATTGGAGCAACCTGTGTGTAACCACTAATAAAATCAGATAATTCATCTCCATATTGTTCCCAGTCGTCCCCGCGAATGAAAAATGATTCAAATGATGCATTGCGGCTGTTTCTACGAACATAATAAGTACACCCCATACCACTAGGTACAATAGTATAAATTCGACCAGTCTGAGTCCCCATAAAACCTGTTGACCCCATAATATTTAATGCATTTTGTTCATCATCACTCATCTCATCTCTTTCAAGCAAACTGGCACAATCATAACAGAGACAAACGTGACCACAATTGGGAAGAAAAAGTTCACTCATTTTATCACGACAAACAACACATTCATTATCAACACCATAGACTTTATGCTGCTGTTCAGGAATGGTGTTGATAGTGCGACAGAGGGGACACTCGATTACCATGCGATGAACATCGATATCTTGCATGTCCTGCATTCCTTGCAAGAAACGCAAGGAATGCAATGCAAAAAATCAATTTTTGTGGTTAATTACAACTGTAATATTTTCCGTCAAGACATGACCAGTATTCAACTAAATTTTACAGATCTTCTTTCAATGGAACCCATCGGCACACATTATTCCCAGCAATTACGTAAGATTTGGACACATATTTACGTTGATCATTTCCAAGCATCACTTGTCCACAACACTCATTGGCCGGAAACGGAGGACTGGGACGCATCTGGTATTTCTTTTGGGATTGTTCCACGCATCCCCGGGCAGGTTTCTCCCTCTTTTGATTTCTTTGAGGCGGTTGAGGAACTTGTCTTGTTTGTGTAGCTTGTTTCTCTCTCTCTTGATTTCTTTGAGGTGGTTGAGGAACTTGTCTTGTTTGTGTAGCTTGTTTCTTTTGAATAACGTTTTTGCACGATTCGTGTTGCTTGCAGAAACCGGTAACCCTGGCATTCCTGGAACATTGTGGACCCAGACCATTTTTAGTTAAACAGCGACATTGTGACATTTGTTATATATTTATCTCTCGGAATTTATTCTCTCTGAGAGATGTATAAATCATAATATATCGGAAATGACAACTCGACAAATTCCTGGTTTTACCATTCATATTGGATCCACTAAACCGCGTCAGTACCCACCCCCGGGGGTGATGGCGATGACGTCATCGCCATCTGTGCCTCGACTGGAACCCCATCTTCGTTTTCCTTCGAAACGACCCACACGCAAATTTAATTTTGTGGATTACACTCCGATTAAACAGCTCGGTTCAGGTAGTCAAGGAGCAATCTATCGCATGCATGATAATGTAACCGGTAAAGAAGTGGTGATCAAAAGAATCATGAAAAAACGAGATCCCTCCAATCCAGAGAAAATTGCTAATCAATGGTCCATTATCAATGAAGTTGAGGCTTTGAGTGCCGTAGAAACAATCTGTGCTGATCAGAATCAACCACAACACGCCCTCTGTTGGTCACATTTCGGAGATGCTCCCAAAGTCTTTACCATTGTCATGGAATATCTCGACGGATATCAGAACATAAGTGAATTAATTGCACAACGTGAACAATGGTCGGATGATCTGGTCTTCCAAATGATCGATCAAATGATTCAAGGATTGATCCAGATTCATCAGGTAGATGTGGCTCACCGCGATATTAAATATGATAATATTATGATCCGTTTACATCCCCTGAATGTCAAATATATTGATTTCGGGTATGCATGTTATCGGACAGGATGTCAAGACCACCGAACATGTGGAACTTTAACCTATTCGGCTCCAGAAATCACAGATACGAGCCATCCTCCCAATTCGATGCAAGAGTGGCTCGCGGCAGATATTTGGTCTTTAGGGATTGTATTTTTGAATTTGATTGCTGGTTTAACTGATGACCGGACTTTTTTGGATTTAATGGCTCATCTGGACAATCCTCAAAAATATGTTTACCGTTTAGCCACAATCGACCAATATAATAATTTCGTCACTCATCTGAAACAAACCGGTTGGACTTCGACCCATCTTAACGGTTATGATCAATACTGTCGTGAACACCACGTGGGATCACGATTACTGGCTTACGCACATCAAGTTGTCATTCCGCGCATGGTAAATATCGATCCCAGTCACCGTCAATTAAAAACATAACAACACCAACAACACATAAATCAACAAAGTGACATTCGGGCACTTGTTGATCAAATCTTATTCGGATTTTTATTATCCAATAATAATATAAGTTATGCCGGCCGGGCTTAAGGAAGCTTTCCGATCCCCGTTTCATAGTTCGAATCCGACCAGTCAACTCTTTGATATTAACTCGGTAACACGGAGTTCTTCGACTGCATCGATTCGCAACGAATATAACAATAATTATTATTTGGGCTCATCTGATACCAAATCGAAATTACCAGATTATGTTCCATATCCACCACTGCATCCCTATGGTCCTGACGCCTCTGGTCGGTCGGAGGACGATAAATCCCTAATTCATGATCCACATTATGGAGCCGGATGGCCCACTTCTACATCGGTAGAAGTATCTGCCTCAACCTCTGGAAAGCAAGACACGAGCAATTCTGAATCTGATTTAATTAATCGTGTCTTGACCAATCGAAAATGTCGTAAAATGTTGCGACAAATTTTATTAGATGAAGAGGGCAGTGAGAGTCCTGAAAATGATGACAATGATGACGACATTAGAGACCGTAAGGACCGTAAGGACCGTAAGGACCGTAAGGACCGTAAGGACCGTAAGAGTCACCATTTTGACCCGCATCGAAACAAACCAAATGTCATCAAAGGATTTACAACGGATCTTCTTGAGCCAGAAACCCTTCGAAATATTGTCACCTATTCGGTGGGTGGTTTGTTCCTTCTCTGTGCCATGGAATTATTATTTAAACTGGGTCGACACCTGGGTTAGAGACCATGTGTGTTAATCGGAACATAATCTTTGACACCTGGGTGGTACTCCAACATGGCCACGTGACTGATTGGTTGCGCAGTCTTTTTCTTCTTAGTCTTCTTCTGATTGGACACAGGATCCGATGATTTGGGTTGAACACTCAAAATGGCAAATGATTGAGATAAATTGCCCACATCAAGTGGATCCACTTGAGTTTTTTGGGCCCGGTATTGCTCCATATTAATATCTTTTTTCATCCACGAAATGTAAATCGCTTTACGATCTCGAACCCATTCAGCTCGTAAACCGTTTTGTCTTAGTGATGTTAGTAAATAATTGACCAAACTCAGATAATTGTATGGCGGCTTCCCTAAAATGAATGCTGGAGGTTCGAACAAACATTCCTGTTTTTTGAATTCCGAATTATATTTTTTAATCTTGGTATGACAACTCTTAAGGATTTCTTCGAAAATTTTATGTCGATTGACCTCGGTGGTGTCAGATCGCTGATGCAATTCATCTAAATTTAACAATAGTTGACTCATGTTATAACCCTATATCACCACGCAACTTTAAATATACATATATTTAGATAGATCAGCACCAAGTTGATATACTATGGATCAATCCACTCAAACAGATCTATTTTCGGAACAACAAATACCATTATCAGTAGCAACATCGGCACCGAAACAGGTACCACTCTCAAAAATTGACAAATTGGTCTTCTCCGGAGGAAGTTTAAAAGGGTGTGCCCACATTGGGGTAATTAAGTACCTGGAGGAACACCATGTGATCAATCAGATTCGATCTCTGGCAGGATGTTCAATTGGATCTCTGGTCGCCTTACTCTTAAATCTTTCATACACCTCAGCCGAAATGGAAGATTGTTTAGATGATTTTGATTACATAAAATACCAATCCATTGATATCTGTCATCTGGTCACGCATTTCGGTCTCGATACATTTGAGAAAATCCATCAATACATTGCCCACCTCATGACTCGGAAAAATGTCTCACCAGAAATCACCTTCGAACAATTATATCAACAGACACATATTCATTTGATCATGAATGCGGTCTGTCTCAACACACATACCAACACTTTTTTTGACTATCAAAGCTCTCCTCAGATGCCAGTCATCGTGGCCGTACGTGCCTCCATGACATTACCATTTGTCTTTGGAAGTATGACATATCAACATTTAACCTATGTTGATGGCGGTGTCTTGGATAATTTTCCGATCGATTTTCCATTGTTTAATGAAGCTCCGGATACTGTCTTGGGAGTCAATCTTCATAATCTTGCTAATTTCTCAATTCGAGAAATTAGTACCATTGATCAATATTGCACCCATTTATTCTCGTGTCTCTACGATACTTATTTGGATCTCGCCACACAAACACATCAGCATCCATCAACACATGTGATTAATATTTCCACAGCTGCGTACGGTGCTCTAGATCTCTCCCTCTCAACACAAGATAAATTGGCATTAATTAAGCTGGGTTACCAAAAAACCCAAGACTATTTCCAACCATTTGCTCTCATCACAGGCTCAATCCCTTCAACTGAGTTATATAGCGAAGAGACGCCGCAATATTCTGTTCATTGCGGCAAATCAGAGCAGTAATGTAAACCAATTTTTGGATTTCAGTTGTGATTCCGGTAATAAACTCGCTTTGTGTAAATGTGCCCGCCGCTTGCTCTTCCTCTGTTGTATTAGCTGTTTGAATCTCAGCAGCATGTAATGCATTGATGGAATAAGTACCAATAGCAATTTCCCATGTGGTCAGATTGATTGAAATGTTATCCACTGTGACCAAGGTTTCTGAAACGTTGTCTTGTGGATAACCAATAGTAACTGTGATCGCGTTCGATGTAGAATTGACGGCCACTGGTTTAATGTACGCGATACCAGTGGCATCACGGAGATTAATCAGCATGGAGACCGCTTGCAAAAAGGCAAAAACTTGACTGTCATAGTAGGCTGTCTGCTCGACAGAGATTTGGTCCAGATATGCTGGCAAAATTTCCAACATGGTGGCAAAATTGCCACGCAATGAGGCAATTTTCTCCTTAACCTTAATCAAAATGTCTTGAGCCTTGTATAAAAGAGCACAGACTCGATCAAATTCGAGACGATTGGCAACCATGGTCGCACTATTAACGATTTGAATGGTTGTCATGTTGTATACAACATGACAACAGAATGTTTACCCATAATTTTGATACATTTCCACATCTCCACATCTGTTTCGAAACGGTTCTTTCATGCATCAACAAATGCACTCAGAGCGTCTAAAGTACGATCACCTACAAAAGTTTCGACTTTTCCTTTTTTGATTTTGAGAATGGTTGGGTATCCATCCACCTCCATTTTCTTGGCCAAGTCCTTCTGTTCATCACCGTTCACTTGATCAAATAGGAGATCCGCGCGTTGGCTGTAGGCTTGCTTGAGTTTTTCCCAGAGGGATTCCTGACCATCCATGAAATGTTTGCAATGTGGGCACCATGGAGCGAAAAAGACGACCACTTTGGTCTTTTCATCTTTGGGTGCTTCCTCAAATCCTCCTCTCATGCCACGCATGCCATGACGGAAAGCTCCCGGAACGAATTGGACCTGATAGGTGACCCTCTTGCGAGCCACAAAGCGAAGAACGATCATCAGAATGATCAATATTCCCGCAATGTAAATGGGAGTTTGGTAATCGGTAAAGATTTGTTTGAGACTGTCCATGCTTGTTATATTATCAATCTATATTTTTCTTCACCCAAATTGTTCTTAACATGAACCTGATCCGTGATCCACGATTCCCTTCAGATGAGTGAATAAATTGTAAAAAGTGTATTCAATTTCCCCCGAACCCAAGGGAGTTAACCACTGGGTTAGGGCATCATCGGGAGTGAGGACTTTCCGATCATATTGGTTTTGCAATTGATGCTGATAAATGTACAAATGGAATAGATGGAGAATCTGACCACGTAACTGGAAAATGTGATCTGATGGCACTTGTAATAATTGGCACAAACTGGGGTCCAGAGTTAACCCTGTCGTAAGACCGTCAATTTTCAGACGAATACGAACTTTATTGGGTATGTAAGCCCATGTGGTTGGATCCACATCAATTTTCAATTTGTGACAAATGTGTTGTCGATAAGATTCATCCTGACGTGAATGAGCCAAGTGTAAATTGTGATCCAATTTAGCACGAAAATCATCAATTAAATGAGACTCGATCACATAATAACAGTGCTCTTGCAACCATTGTTCAATCTGTAGCTCATCTAATCCATCGGGTGATGTGACCGCTTGTTGAATGACTGACAAATCCAGAATAAAACTAGTTCGATACTCTTCATAGATACGGTAGACTTCATGGGGAGACAAATGATGTGATGTCATCGAAAGTTATTTAATTGGTCTCGTTACCAATCAGACACAAAGCGATCATCAAATTTTAAGAATGATAATGAGAATGAGTGTTAGATCAAATGTAACCATTTCATAATTGCTTGTTGTTGGTGATGAGTATAACGATGTTTAAAAATAACTTGCATCATTCGGTGATCTGCATAGTATTCCTGGCGATATTTGTATGTTTGTACTTGACATGCCAAGGCTTTCGGATCCATCTGGAAATTCTTCAATTGCATTAAAACTCCGACGGGAATGGAGAGGTTAAAGACATCAGATTCACCCATGACAACTTGAGTATCAATCGGCGTCAGATGAGCATAAGGTGACATATAAATTTCATGCCCAGTGAGAGCTAATAGAGTACCTGCAGAATAAGCTTTATACGGGATGAAAACTCTGATTCGCCCACGATGTTGCATGAGAGCATCCACCATCAGTTTCACATGGGTTGAACTGCCTCCATTGGTGTGCAAAATTAAGTCAATTGTCTGATGAACCGGAACCCGGCTCAATTGTTGGACCAAACGAATTGTGTCATCCCAGCTATCAATTTGATAATGAGGACACTTGTGTTTGAGAGTTTCGTCATCATCAATAATGAAAACACGTGACCGATAAACCTCTTCCCATCGTTGAATAGGGGAAGATTTGACTACGAATTGAGTCCAATGACTTAGGAAACCGATCATAACCATGATCGTGATCAGACCATACAAACCGGATAATAAAATCTCAATCATTGTTGCAATGGCAAAGACAGAATAAGTTATCGGAATCATTTTTCTGATTACATGATCAATTGGAGGTAAATTGCATCAATTGTATTGTCATTGTATCGCACACCCAACAGACTACCATCATGATCGGTCGGAATCCATTGACTATGAATCTCAACCTCTTGTGTCAACGGGTCCACCGAAAGACAAATTTGACCATATGTCCCGATCAGGCAACTGGGAACTTGAAGTTGTGGAGAACCATGCATGTGACAAATCCCTTCCATTGACCATGGGCGTCTTAATTCTTGCCAAGAGTCATTAATACACGGTTCAAATGATTGATCTAACCAGAGCGAGAGATGCAACACTCCTTGATTCGTATCGGTAATGCAACATGGTTGCCATTCCGCTGCCATATTCCAAACATCGAATGGTATGGCTGCCGCTAATTGTTGCACCCACGGAGTAGTAAAATGCCCATCGTTCTTCTTATCGACGTCCATATTGGACTTATTGTAAGTTGCTGTATTGTCAAATTTTGAGTGAATCATTTTTGTGATTGAATCTCTTGTATTTTCCGGGCAAGTGTGTCAATCGTGATTCCTTCTCCCTCAAGAGATAAGAGCGCTCCCGGACCAGCCGTCAGGTAAGTCAGATAAGTTTCAATATTGTGTGCCCCACAAACTTTCTGTTTAACTTTGTCGCGTAATTCTCTCACATTTTGAAAATCCTGGACAATTTTAAGTCCTCGAATATCATTGCGACACTTTTCGATTAATTTTCGAACTCCCCGATGGTGTAAATGGAACAACACCAATTGCGTCTTGTAATATTGGGTCTGTGTTAATCCTTCGACCCGTCCGAAATGGTTTCCGTGATCTAATGACAATAATTTACACGGTTCGAAAAATTTCTTGTTATAATTAAATTTTCCATCATAGTGCTCGTAATCCACCACATCAAAGGAAGTAATTTGTTGGATCGGATGCTCATAATCAATTTCCGTACATCGGCTAGTCAAGTAATATGCAAACGAGTAACGACCCTCTTTGCGCGGAATAATTTCTCGAAAATATGATAAAATCTGCTCTCGATCACAACTCGAAGCGACATGCGGGTAATAAACCAATAATAGTGGTCCATATCTTTTGATGATTGCTTGGCAATGAGATGACGTTACGCTCGAAAGCGCCACTAGACGCTCCTCAGTACATGGCGACCATTGCATTAAATAGCCTTTAGTCACATAATGAATTGTGACTTCCTCCGGGGTCTTGGCCTCGGTTTTGACCTGTGGATAACGAGACAAATAATAGGCTTGATCCAATGATTGGGTCTTCCGAACCAAATCCCGTAAATAAGCCATCGGAAGATTTTTCAAATCAACGTATCCAATGAATTCGTCAATGTCCAAAGGAATCGCCAAATCACATTGGTTTCGAGTTTGTTGAATCAATTGATACAAATATTCTCCTTTTTTAGAGTAGTCATCTTGTGCAGACACGTGAATTCCTTTAGCTTGATAACGTTTCAAAATCTGTTGTGATGCGGTTCCTGAACAGTTGTCGATGATGTATAAATTGTCATAACCGAAAAGATACCCGTGATACAAGATCCATTCTTCCAAGATGTCATCCTCATCTTTTTGCATACAAAAAACTTTAATCTGCACCATATAACGCTATCTGGTCTATATGTGATACAATCCATGTTATTTTATGTGAAATTGTAACACAAGATGATTTTCCGACCATGGGATTCCCAATCGACTTTTAAAAGTCGATTGCGCGCATAAGTGCGAAAACCTAACCCATGATAATGATAATATTTTTGTCCCCGGTTAAATTGATTGATTGCCGCTTGATAATCGAAACCGTTTCCGTGATCGCGAATTACACAGATCATTCGGCCTTGACTTCCGATGTACATTTTACATTTGATCGGAAATTTCCCATGGACCATAGCATTCCCGATTGCCCTCTCAAATTCGTAACCAGTATTGGGGATCTGGTATTGATGAATTATGTGACGCATTTCACCTTGAACTGTGTGACGATCACGCTTTTTCCGAAGAGTCCATCGAAAGACTCGGATAACTGACAAAGTTGATAAAAGATGGGACAAATGAATGGAAATGAACATCTCACTATATGAGACTCCTGAGAAAAAGAAACGAACCCATATTCACAAAAGACAATTTTTGGGTTTAGGTTTAGGAGCTGTCGATGACGCTGATATCAACAGCTTTGGTTGTATCAAGGGTGCTGAAGGCGCTAACTTAAATGACGTGGATGTTATGGGAGTCGGTCCCATTGGTGTATCAGTTAGCAAACATTTTCCCAATTTGACCGTCTTGTGACGACGATCGGTTTCACTCTCGTCATCGTCGTCATCGTCATCGTTAGTGCCGTTACCAGCAATGCGCGCAGACTTCTTGATATCGGCCGGTGTCAAAATAAACTCCGATAGGTCTGACAAAAAAGGTTGCAAATCGCGAACTTCGTCCCCCAAGGGGATCTTCCAATCTTGGACGTCATATTCTTCGCTTTGATAGAATTTTTTACGAACCGTCGCTTGACGTGAAAAATTGCCACAGTCATCAATCAAATCAATGACCATGGGATTGACTCGATCATGGAACTTTCGTAAGATTCGTCCCACTGACTGTTCCACTTCCGTGGCCGGAGTAGTCAGGATTTCCGTATTGAGATCAGGAATATCCAACCCTTCACTTGACAAGGCTAATGTCCCTAAAACCACATCACATTTGGCTGACTCTTGAAGTAATTGTTTGTGTTGTTTCTTATTGCCGCCCTGATTTCCGTAATAGTAGCCAAATGTTAACGGTTTATTGTGGATGGTCATGATATGTGCACTTTCCAACAGATGATAGATGGTTTCCAGATGTTCGCGACGACCACTCAAGAGGAGAATCTTTCGATCTTGTCGCATGAGGATGCGAATCATTTCGATGATTAATTGATTACGGATGGGATGTTTGGATAAATTGGTGATCATCCCCACATTATTTTTAATGCCATTTTTCATGTACAATGTCTCGTAGAGCGGTGACTGACTCGATAACTTAATCCGTTTAATGCACATTTGATTCGTACCGGATCGGCGCTCGCTGTGACACACATTACCTAGATATTCATGGAAAACATGACTCAAACCATCTTTCCGGTTGGGAGTAGCACTGAGTCCCAACATATATTGACTGGTGATCTTGGGTAACGCTCGAGAAAACATATCAGATGCAATGTGATGACACTCATCGACAATGGAAAAACCGAAATCCTGAAATAGTTCGTCTGGATAATCTTTCTGTGACACGCTATGTAACATAGCAATCACGAAATCCTTATCAGCAACGGCGACTTTATCTTGTTGAATGTAACCGATTCGGGCTTTCCCACCAGTAAATTTCGCTATCGAGTCAGCCCACTGATCCATGAGACATTCTTTATTGACCACGACCAGAGTTTTAAACTGTAGTTCGGTGGCGATCTTGATAGCAACTGCCGTATTATGTGTGACTGTGAAATCGCCTAATAAATACCGATGATTGCCATCGATTTCGAACCCATAATAGTCCCCAACTCCGATTGACTTAACCGCAAATCCTACGACCAATGCGTCTTTAATTTGCTTTCTTGGAGAGGCCTTTTTGTAGGCCAACAAAACCGGAATCTCTTCTAAGCCCTTGCCAGAAATACTACATTGATAATATGTGCCTGTTACACACCCATATTTGTCATCCGGATGCTCGCGGACAGCCCGCGATGATGCCGAATTGGTACAAGTTTTCTGAACCGTTGATTTGTAGGTGGCGAACCCTAGTGATCGGCACATAAAAACAATGTCGTCAAGCAAGTGTTCATTGACTAATGTAATTTGGTACATATTATCGCCTTGATAACCATCGGAATCAATCAGACCGGCTAAGACTTTTAACTGAACATCCCGAGAATTACATTTGTATTCCATGGGAATATGTTTATTGTTAATCAAATCATAATTTTTCAGACAGTAGAGGAAGAAATTGGCACCATATTCGCACGACCATTGACGGACTACTCCAGTTTGACAGATAGCTTGTACGATTCTGTATGTGATCTTATCAGATGGAACTTGTTTTAAAATTAAACCGTATGTCTCGAGAACCTCTGTGAAATATGTCAGTACCTCTGGATTGGTCGTCGTAATTTGAGCACCTCCGGATTTCCAATCACCCAACCAATACCCTAACATATATGGATCTAAATCCACATTTTTCGTAGGGAATGTGATTGAAACCTTATATAACTTCAATGGTGTGCCACGGCCATGAAAAGATTTTGGATAATTGAGGAAATCTGACAATTCTATGTCATGAATCGAACCTTTGGTAAATCGATGACTCCAATTGGTGGAACATTTCAGCGAGAGGATATGTGCCTTATTGCATCCCCAAGGGTTTCCTTTCACAGGTTGAATCTCATACATTTCATCTCGTCCCCTTGCAAGACTGAGAACGTTTCTGGGGGTTGAATCATCCCCCATGAGTTGGTCACCGACCACAATATCTTCAACTTTTTTAATGGTTCCGTCAAACATTAAAATTTGTGTGCCTCGGGAGTGACATTTCCCTTGTCCGCATGGGATCTGGAGGATCCCACCACCTGTTTCTCGTAGAGCTTTCAACGTTGTGTCATGGGCCTTGATCTGGTGCGGAAACAATGAGTAAATAAAGGGCGCATTCATAGATGTTCCGATGGATAAATATGATCTGACCGGAGGACCAAATTTAGCGGTTCCATAAAATCGAGGAACATACAAGTAATTGGGACTCTCCTGATAAATTTCATATCGAGTGGGTTTGACAAAATCTTGATAGGCTGGGAGAACCAAGGGTGACACAGTTAATTCTTTTCGAATTTGGTCCAGGACCACTGGGGACATTTTGTCTTTTCGAATCAAATATCCTTTTTTATTCAAACATAGGTGATAATTTGAACTTGACGTTGAACTTGATGTCATGACAAATGGTTGATGAGAATCATCGTCAATGAAGGAATCTTCTTCAATTCAAATTTTAAGTCTGAAGATTTAATATAACAATTAATGGCTGAAATTGTGTGTCACTGTGTGGCCAAAGCAACAGGGATCAGATGCAGGTTACCCGCATCGCTCAAACCGAACATGGATCATCGTTTTTGTCATTTGCACCAAAATTGCCGACAAATCGCTGCCCAACCGCACGAACAATTGCATGCACTACAACAACAACAACCACCACTTGCGCGAGTACTACATGTGGTACCACCAACACATTTACCACCACCACGTGTCATGGTGTCCATCAAACCCAAACAAAAAGTCCAAACCAAACAAACCAAAGAACTGGCTAAACCGACAAGTAGGAAACACTGCAAAATGACCACAATGTCCTGGAGGAAGAATTCGTGGACATGCCCGAGGAGAATATCATTCATGATGTCTATGGATACTGTTATACCGCTGAGGAATTAGTGCAATTATTAGCTTCCTCACGAAAGAACCGTAATCCCTACACTAATCAGCCATTGTGGACCGATCGTGCATCATTTAATCAATTGATCTCACATCCACAAATTAAACCGGAGGATCGTGTTCGTCTAATTTCAATCTTCTTCCCCTCATTTGATCCACAAATTGCTCAATTAGTTCAACAACATTCACAGATCTTCGATTTAATCGGAATTACTGGAGCAGTGCTTAAATCTGATTATGATTCACAGCTCAAACCATCGATTGAAATGATCGGTTATCTCGATCAAAAATTAGATGAATTACCCACAGAGGTAGCTCGCCGTTTCCGTTCGTTGACCACTCCGAATGGTCAACAGACATTGGATCAGTTGCTGAAAACCTGCGATCAAACATGTATACATGGGATTGGGGCGCGTATTTTGGCGATTTATCTCTACATTTGGTTCAATCTGGAGGAAAATCAACGTCCGCCGCTCATTCCCATGTTGTATCAAAGTGTCATTAATTCGGTTATCTTGCAGGCGTATATACGAAATCCAGAATTACAACAGTTGGATATTTACCTATTCAAATTTAACACCGATATTGGACAAATTGTGAATGCCAATTATGTGTCTCTAATTGGAAATATTCTGAGACCAAGTAACGGTTTCGATGCAGTACCAGAAGAAATTAGAGACATCATTGATCAAGATATCAAAGATCACTTAGAAGAACTGGTTTTGAGTTACGCATTCTTACAAGATTATTTAGTCAATCTAAGTAAGTGATCCGTCACATAATACAAATGTGAAAAACTACCAACTCGTCTGACTTTACGATTGTGGAGATTGGTAATAATTGCACCCGATCCAAACCCACTTTATTTCATCGTTATTGTTGCATGAATTATGACAATCAAAATAAGTCATAATTCATGGCTGAATAAAATTTCAATCCAATCATACACAATTTTTTCACTATCCAGATATTATATAAACAGAACAGCGATTGTCCATGTTTCCTAAGTATTTACAGAATGCTTTGACAATAACAAATTTTGTGTATATATAATATAATTACCAACATCAAAATAGATGAACGATTTTCTCAAACAACTCCAACCTTGGATTCAAAATCCATACGTGGTCGGCATCGCAAGCTTACTGGCAGTCTTTTATGGAAGTTTCAAAGTACCCCAATTACCACAGAGTGCTGTTCCTTGGCTGACTGGTCCAATTTTCAAAATCGTATTCGTTTTCATAGTTTATCTGATTCATCGTCTAAGTCCACTCGCAGCCATAATTGTAATCGTGATCTATCTTTTGACTCTTGAATTACTGACTCACCAAACCGAAAATTCCATCACATCTTCACCTTATCTGAAACCCGCACCTGCCGAAGAAACACAATTTCGAACAGATTTTGTCGATGATTACCTACAGCGGAAAAACCTACCCTCCCCACCCGAAGTAGAAGCAGATCCATATGAAGGCCTTCATCCTCTCAACAAGCCAACAGAAGAAACACTCTATCAAACACAACGAATTGAGAATCCAGATGATCCACGTCAACCTGGCATCACAATCACCGATGATCCCAAGATTAATACCGCCATCTATGAACTAAATCCTCCTTTTGCCCAACATGCGCTCCCATTGGACATGGATGAGACTGAAACCAAAGTAAACACATCAACCGTTAACTTACCCCAAGGGGACCCCACCCGTTATTCGGCTTGTCATGGTTACTCAATCACCAAGTGAAAACTTGGTGGTGATCTGTTGAATTATCTCTCTATATTTTTCCAATTCATCGCAATTGCACATTTCAAAAATAATTTCCCCATGTTCCGGTTGAAATCCACGTTCCAACCGGAGAATGTTTGACCTAAATGAAACTACAACACGTTCCAAGGTCTCGCGATTATAATAATTATTGACTGGTTGAAACGGCATTTGACACGATTTTCGGTGTCGCTGATATGTTAAAGCATTATCAATCTTGAATTGGTTGAGATCAGAGACTGTGTCGAGATAGCACGCAATGACCTCTCCTGTTTGTGAGTCAACCTCATATGTTAATGACCCCAGACAATATTTAGTCACAAATCTCAATGGAGTTATATGATCAACCGGAAATGGCGAGGTATGACCCTGATTTTGTGTCATCAACGACATAAACTTCGGCCACTGGTTCAGGTTGATTTGATGATCGTAAGAGTGAGAACTGGTTTGTCGCCCCACATGAATGATCCAACAAGATGTCTCCATGAAATGAAATTATTCAAAATCAAAATCAACCCGCGCATAAATATCAAATTTTAAAATGGAAGTTTTGTTTTTGGTTGATTAAAAACTGTCGGGTATATGTATACATATAATATTCATATATCCTGATGGTTAATTTGAAAAAATGGGTCCATCATAAACGTCAACGCGGTTTAATTGATTATAAATGGGCTGTCCGTAACTATTTGCTCAATCATACCCATTGTGAGGATGAGGCACAAGAGAAAAGCTTCTTTTTAGAAAGTCTGTCTCCCTTCCTTTATTTGCAACAATATGCTCCCATAATTCTCCAGGATCGAAGTTTGCAAGCGGTTTGTCAATTATGCACTGATTTGAATTTAGTGATTGATATCAATCATCAAGATTTACAATTGAACATATTGGGTCAAAAATTTAATCAACTCATTCATTCCGCTAGGGAATTACGAGCCTGTTACGATTGTGGAACCACTGCTCGGGGAGTCTTTTTCCAATTAATTAAGGCATACCGTCATGATTTTCACTTGTCACCACAGGAAATCGAGCGCGTAAAAAGTGAATATTACATGACTCGTTATCATGGGGCGGAAGGAGTGGATGTTTTACGATCCCGGATGAGAACAATTGACCACAATTGTCTGTTTATGTGTGCCATGCAACTCGGAGAAGAGTTCGGTCATGTCTACATTCTGGAAAAGACATGGCAAGATGAACATGATGGGCATTCTGGTCACTTCCGATACCGAATGTACCAGAGTTGTTTACGCGCTTACCTGTTGATCGACTACATCGAAACCATGGATTACGCTCGCCATCCTAACCAGGGAATTGATATCTTTGCTCACTTGGAGCATTTGGAACATCTATTTTCTACTCCTGTGTGGGGAGCGAAAGAGATCGATCAATTCAATAATTGGTTTAAATTTACCCCTCCGGATGAGGTGAAAACCCCAGGACGCAAATTGTTCACCAACACATTTATTCTTCTCTGAAGAAACTACTTAAAAAATTCTAAATTGTGAGTATTATAAAACAAATGGTGTCATTCTCGCTCAGACAAATTGAACTAAATAAGAGTTATGGTGATTTGGGAATCGTCAAGAAATTCTACGTTAAACTCGATGATACAATCGACCGTAGCAAGTGCAAATTTACTCTATTGTGTGGAGGAGATATAGTGGGTAAAACTTCCAAATTAGTTTATGATCAATCTCACCAAATGTGGGAAATTAAGTTCTATTCGAGAATCGTTAATTTGTGTGACTTGCCACCGGAACTTAGGGATTGTTTGCTTTTCAATGTAGCTAAACATCACACAGTGAGGATTTGTAGCAAAATAAACTGTGATTTATTCGTTGAAACATGTGATCTAGATGTTCCCATTGTGTTTGATACATCGATGGAAACATATGTTGAGTATACCGATTGTTCTTGGTCCGGTTCCAAGAACAATCTCTTGAGATATTGTTCAGGTATGATGGGTTCAGCATACAAAACATTACCACTGAAATACAGTGGAGATGATATTATCGATGTATTTGACGAACAACATTGTGGTAGGGAATATAATCAGAGCATTAAAAAATACTCAAATATTTCAAACCCATGACGCAAATATTTCACCTGTACATTAATTCGTCAGAGACGATACTATTTAAAATCTATTTTTTGAGTATTATTCTTGATCATCGGATCAAGAATAATTGGATTGTCAATGAGCAGAAAAATATCGACCGCTAGTCTCTCGTCGAAAATTCCCTTTGTTCAACTTTGGATAATACTAATACCAATATTATCCGAAGTTGATGTAACAAAGTTGATGTAACGAAGTTGTGTTTGTGTATATTTTATGTGCTGATTATGGGTACACGTCTGGGTTTGAAAGTGAAATCGAATTGGTCATCCCCGCAGAAATCAGTCAGATCTATGGTTTCACGGGCTTTGATGGTTGGTAGGGACACCGTTTGTTTGGGAGGGACTTGGCGTTTAATCTTGTCAAGATCCAACGAGATTCGGAATGCATTGGTCCCTGTCGGGATAAATTGCCCAAACATGACATTACCGCTGACCCCAGTCATCAGATCCACTTCCGAGAAAATCGACGCATTGGTCAGTTGGGTGGTCGTCTCCTCAAATGAGGCACGATGAAGCGGTCCACTCTCCGATTTATTGACACCATGGCGGTCCACCGAGACCAAGGTTCCCTGATTGGTCATGACATCAACCAGAAGGCTAACATGTCGCTCCTGGATGTAGGTTTCATTTTCCTCAAACAAACGATTGATTTCATTGATAATACAACGGCGTGCGGCTTCCACTCCATACAATTGGTAAATCTCCCAGACATCATTGGAGACCGTCCGGTAAGTATCAATGTTGGGTAAACTCAACACTTCCAGCAAATTGGACCCATCCGTATCCAGCATATACAAAAGGTTGTTGTAATGCTTTTGGGCCTCATCATAGGCTTTCTGATCCATGTCAAACGGTGAAATGACACTGCCATCGGACATGACAATCTCTTTTTTGCCAGTGTTGACCAAACAATGTTCGATTCCCTCAATTCCCTTGATTTTAATCAAAAGCATATGAGTTTCCAATTCGCGTAAGTAATTGATCGGGTCCGCAAACTCATCGGAAACCGATTTCAGCTTGATCCGACAGATCAGTTTCTGAGCATTGTCATCACTAACAATCACTGAGTGATCCAATTGATCCGTTTGCCCCTCGAGGAATTCGTTGAGTTTATTTTCAATCAAGTACATAGGAATGCGCTTGCGCATAATGGCTTCCCGGTCGAACTCCATGCGGAGAAGCCACTTGAATTGGGAGACCTGTCTGGAATTAATGGGATCAATGTCGGGCAACAAGGCATAGTAGCTCTCCACAAATTCCTGGTCCTCCGGGATACAGGTATGATGGTCATCCTCATCATAAAAGATTTCAGTGCTCAAGAGGAGGTCACGCAAGATAGTGTATTCAATGTCGGCTCCGATGGCTTCAATCCGATCACTGTTGGTCTGTTTGATCGATTTGACATTGGCCTCGTTATCAAACTTCTGAATGAAGTATTCGTCGACCACGTAAATGGTCAGAGAAGGTGTCTTGGGATTTCGTGACAAGCTCAGCAATTCTTTCAGACGGGGGACACCACGAGTCACATTGGCCTTAGAACCCTGACCCGTGTGATGGAATGCATTGAGAGCCATTTGAGTTGTCGGTTCTCCCATGGATTGGGCGGCCACAATCCCCGCATTCTCTCCGGGATTGATCAGAGCTTTGAGGAAGTGGAGATAGATTGTTTCCACCAGGTGATCGAAGGCCATGCGACTCATCTTGTACTCGTAAATCAGTGGCTTAGAGGCCAGATAAATAGCCATAAGGGAGTTAATCAGAATGGTCGAGACATAATTGACCTGCGCTCGTGGATCCACGATGAACCGTTCATGGAGTTTTTGGATCTGTTGAATTGCGTAAATTGGATCCAAATCCGATTTGACCGCTTGAGCCAAGCCGAATTGGTTGATGGCATTCTGAATCAAACGCTTGAAATGAACTGGGGCACGGGTATCAGGTTGCCAATAGGTAGTGGGTACTTGTTCCTTCAAATATTGGTAGTATTGAAGAAGTTGGTCCATCTCCGCCTTGAAAACCGCCTCTCGCTCTGCCGGAGAATGGCTGTTAAATTGTATCTGGGCCTCGGGTGTCAAATGAGCCATGAGGTCATCAGTTGGGAGATGTTGGAACTTGAAACACAAACGTTCCCGATTGTAATTGAGGAAGAACATATCCTGGGTCTCCAGGTAACTGGCATCGAAACCATCATTACCATAGATTGTTTGAATGATCATGTTGTTGGCGTTACGCACGGTTCCATCGTAACAGACACGAACATCTTCCAAGGCTTTGATAAACTTGCGCTGCAGGTAACCCGTCTCAGCGGTTTTAATTGCCTTGGTGATCACACCAATACGACCTTCTTGGGCGTGTTCCCAATATTCAATGGGACTGAGACCGGTCATAAAGGAATCCTCCACGAAGCCGTGGGCTTCGGGACGCAGGTCATTTTTGTGAAAATGGGGCAAGGTTCGGCCCTGGAGCTGATTATCAATCCAAGAGCCCTCGATTTCCAGTTGACCCATCATGCCCACAATTTGACACATATTGCTTTTGTTTCCCTTGGAACCACAACGGACCATGGTATCAATCGAATTGTAGATTTCACCAGTTTGACGGATTTGATCACAGGACTGATACGGTTTGATTCCCTTGGCGGTGAAATCCTCCACATTCTTGCGACATTTGTTCATAATTTCGATGATTTTCTTCGGGAAATCTTTCTTGTAGGTGAAAGCATTTTCTCCTTTGGGTAAAGTGCCCATCTTGGCATTTTGGATAGCTTCGGACGCTTTTCCACGAGCTTCGGCAATAGCAGTATGGACTTTATCCAACATAGCTGAAGGAATCACACAATCACTGATCCCACAACTGAACCCCTGGATCTGAAGCCACGTGTTGGAAGTGAAGGTAAAACCGTTGAACAGATCGCGGGCCGCACCGGGACCGTAATCATTCCAAGTAATATGGAACAGACTGCCATTCTTCTTGCCGACTTGGTTGCTGTCCAGGATACCACCAGATGACAGCTGACCACCGGCGATTTCCACTAAGGTCTTGGTCCCATCTGGACTCTTTTTCTTGTAGGAAATATTGGGCAAAAAGAGTGAGATCAATTGTGATCCAGTCCACCGCGGATCGGGACCGGGTTGTGCGGGAGGAGGTAGGTTCTCGCTGAATGCCGAGACCGCGCACATGAGTCGAGTCATTTCCTCCAGGGTCAGGGATTGTGATTGACTCAACAGGTAAGTGCCCAGCAAACTATCTTGGACCATGCTCATAACTGGTTTACTGGCCTGGGGACTGACGATTTGCGTCGGAACTGACGCAATCATGCGTAATTCGACTACGCTTTCAAGGGTCATAGGGGTATGCATATTCATCTCCGAATGATCCCCATACTTTCATATGGGGGCGGACTATATCTTATGCCACCTCAGATTGGTTAGATCATCATAGGTGACCGATAGCCATTTAGTCTCTGAACCTTCTCCATGTCCATTACCAAAACGGATTTAGGAGCTTGGCTGCGGATTGCCCATTTAAGAGAAAACTTCTCTTAATCTCAACAAGTTTTACTTTGCAGATGACGACGACGACGATATTTGTCTCAAAAATGAGAGTGCTCTTTCTTTTAATTCATCAAGCGTTTGAAATTTACCTCGAAAATCAACTCTCTTCCCATCAATATGGATTCTGTAATAGGAAATTTGCCCAGTTTCCAAGGAGTGAATCGGATGTAGATATTGCTCCAAATGATTCTGATCGATCTTGCAGTTAGCAAATCTTTTCAATTTGTCGCTATCGTGCTGATGACATGCATGCTTACTGAGCAACTGTCGACATTCTAGTGTATTCATTGTTTGTTTTAATCTGATGGAGATTTTCTTCTTCGTTTCTTCACTGTGTCGATAGTCGCCTTTCTCTACAGTAATACAATTGTTGGGGATAGAGGCAACATAAAACTGACCCTTACCGCCAATGGTCAAATTGTATCCTTGTGGAAATAACGTTTGATAGCTGTCAATGTAAGATTGTTCGTATCGATCCAATTCACTGGGCTCGCATCGGAGTATTAATTCACTGATGAATTGATCTTCCCCATATTTTCTAATGGCGTTGTTTAGGTACACTGATTGATTTTCTTTGTTTTGGCATCGCGCTTCACTCAAGTGGTCTTTGAAACGCCCTCGATATCCAAATGGGCGATATTTATTATGATTTTTCCGATGCGACACCGTTTGACCAACATACATCTTCTCGTTGATCATGTTGATAATCAGGTAAATTTCACCAATCACATTATCATTCGTATCCAATAAGTCGTTCAAATATCGTTCCTTATCTTTAATTGTTGTCATATCTGCCTCCCTATGCTATTACGCATAGTTCAAATTCAATTTTTCAATTGAACCGAAGTCTGTTGAGCTTTAGGGTGTTCCCGCAATTTGACTATCTCGCAACAGGACTTGTCATCCTGTTACTAGGTGGTTATATTGGGATTCTCCCCAGTTAAGTTTACAATGTTTCCCCCAATAGGTAACTTAACAACCTATTAGGCATCCACCTTTTGGCGACAAGACGTTATGTTAATCGCCATCAAAGTCGGCATTGTATGGTGCGCACACGTTGACATTTAGACGGAACGTTTTTCCGTCGAGGACCTTGACTCTGTGAGCCATCATACTCATTTTATGCAACGAGGGTTGTCGATTGAAAAGAACCCAATCGTTATCCATCAAATGGCGATAAACGATGTCCCCCGGTTGCAACGAAATATCTTCCAGATGTTCCACATATTTGAGATTCTTGCGGAACTGATCACCTTTAGCCTTGTAACTCTTGGCACCTGGATAGACATAAGGACCATTGCGGATCAGCTGGGTCATAGTAGCTAAATTGAACTGTGTGACCAATTCAGGATAAGTGAGATTCATGGCCACCTTCCGAGGTACACCCAACTGATCAATCGACAAGTATGGGTCAGCCGTAATGACCGAACGCGCTGATCCATCCACACGTTTTCCCATGAGATTACCGCGGACACGTCCTTCCTTGGCCTTGATCCTCTGACGAATTGTCTTCAAGGGACGTCCGGATCGTTGTTGGGCCCGCGGCAAATTGGAAATCTCATTGTCAATGTAAGTGGCCACGTGATATTGTAACAGCTGCCAGACCTCATCAACGGTACTCTGTTTGGCGCTGTCAGCAATCTTGATTCTCAATTGCGCATTCCATTTGATGATATCATTGAGCTTTCGGGTCAAATCATCCTCCGAGACTTTTCCATTGTCAGATTTGACCGAAGGACGCATAGCAGGCGGAGGAATCGGCATAACGGTCCAAATCATCCATTCAGGACGTGAGTATTGTGGGTCTAATCCAACCAACTCCACATCCTCATCAGTCACATTCTTGAAGATGGTGTGAATCATTTCTGGATTGACAATGATTCTCTCTTTTTCTCGAGGAGCATCGGCACCTTCTTTAGAGTACGAGGCAATGATCCGAACCACACCATCTCGATCGCGTGTGTATTTGGGTTGTTTGGCTCCACAGTTTGGACAATCGCGAGGTTTCTTAAGCAAACCTTCAATGTAAGCAAATCTCCCTTTGCCGCTCTTGGCATGAACCTCGTCCATAATTTTCTGATCGGAATCGTATTTGTCAATCAACAGTGCAGAACACCGATTGCAATAGAAACCCAGCAATTTGATGATCATATTGTAATACTGGACTTGGATGACCGGACGAGCCAGATTGAGAAAACCAAAATGTCCCGGGCATTCTTTGTAAGTGTATTGACATGTGGGACAAATGGGTCCACGTTCAATTGGACCGAGGCGCGGATCCAACAGAGTACCTTCCAAATTCCTCATGTTGGTAATGTGTTTGTAAATTTCACACACGGCTTTCTGCTTGATTCGCTGTGGACTGAGAATACCAAACGTAACTCGTCTGACCTGACCAACTGATTCACCATACTCAAAATCCGTCAGTGGCATGTTAGACTAATTTATATATATGACTCAGAATATTTATTAAATCAATCAAATCAAATTTTCAACGAATAATGACACACGTGACGCCTGTTCCGATCAAAGATTTTAAGAGTCCATGGCAAATTAAATGCGATTCACAGGGATATCGCTATCTAGCATGGGTGTGTGACTCGGTTCTCCATTGTCTCAAAACCGATTCCAAGGGAACAGTGATTTTTCATAATCACAACCCAATCTGTCATCCACCCACACAATTACTTCTCTCAACCGATTTAGCAGGATACATCTATCTAGCATGGACCACATCACAAGAAGATGAAAATCAAAAAGAAGATATCTGGGTCCTACATCAATTGAGCTCCATGGGCCACCCTCAATGGTCTCGTGAAATCCATCTACCTCACGGTCAACAGGTCATCTTACAAGAAGATCGATTGCGATCCATTCACTTAGAGAAAAATCGTTTTTCGATTACGGATCATGAGAACCACATTTCTACGGTCCGTGTGCCCTCATGTGTCCATTGGCCATATACCATGGCTGATTTCGATCAAGAGCATGTTTGTCTAATCTCTCAACGGACTTGTCTAACGACACTGGATCTTGAACACCAGACTTTTTGGTCATACGATGCTGATACAGAACCGAGCCAAAGTTTATGTGTGTGTCGAGATCTGTCAAAGATGACCTATTTGATTCGAATTGATTTGGAGGGCAACATGTTCTTGGATTGTCTCGACAGTTGTGGGCATCTTCAGTGGTCCAACCTGGTACAAACCGACCCCACGATTGTCCAGACAGGTCTATCGTTTGATCCCGAGAATCAAATCAGTGTTGCTTGGACCAATCTGTCCCATATGGGTCAACAATTGCGGTATTCGACGCATGGAGTGTTGATCGACTCACATGATTTATTGCTACCGGGTGAGTGTCGGGTTTTACATTCGGAAAATGGCTATGTGACCTATCTAGTCGAACATCAAAACAATTGCGAACTTTACCTGTAAAATGATCTGAAAAAATTTGATTTTGAAAATTTATGAATACCACATGGAATCCATAAAGAATTATGGCATTATATCAATCGATTGACGTTTTTTTAAGGAACAACGCTTATACAAGCGAATATCTGTATAGGCATCCCAATTGTATTACACAATTACTAAATGATCTTAGTAAAGTAATCATGCCAAAACAGTCATCTGAAATGGCTTGTCGATTAAAAAATGGAATTGATGTTGAGACATACAGTTTACTACGTGGGATAGAACATATACGATTTCCATCAGAACAACCATGGGATGGGATCATTGTTGAGTATGGTGAAATTACAAAAATGATGTATGATCATTTTTGTAAAGAAATTAAATCTTATTATGACATAATACAACGTGAAAGAAATATTTGCGAGTATTGTAAATGTATCAAGTTATTATTTGATACAATCAATCATTGTCTATCGCCAACTACAGAAAAATGTCATGACATCTACATCTGTTGTGGTTACAATAAAAAAGGTAATACCTGTTCACATCCCGACGCTAAACCGTATCAGTGTATCAGAAAATGTAACGTAGCAGAAGAGGACATAAAATATTTTCATGATATAATTATCCCACTTGCGAATATATTACATAACAATCCACCTGATGCCAAAGATGTTGTAAATATACATATTTACCAGGATAAAGATTATACTGGTCGTACTCATTATGGCGAAATTAGCACCATATATACTACTGCGCATCGTATTATGATGCATGTGATAACTAGCCTATTTGATAGTGGTGATGATACATTTATTAACGAGAATGTTAAAAGGTTATGTGATGCAGATTTCATAACTAATCGAGATATTACCAAAAATGAATTCGATCTAGTTTGGATTAGTTATTTTAACCGTAAGCAATAAATCACATATTATGACCACGTCTTTGAGATCATAAAACTAAATAACATATATTGTGAATGACAACTGGAATTTTATCACTCATGCATATATACATCCATTATGAGTTTAATTTATCAGTGGATTCGGAAACTCCCCTCAATCTACGACGAAACACAAGATGCTCCCAAACCCAGCATCGCCGTCGACATTGAAGGAAATTTCTATGTGGCATATACATGTTTTAATGCGGTCAGTGCTGGGCAAACTCACGTGGGTCTGATCGATATCTGTGTGGCTAAATTTAGTTCCGATGGTCAAGCCATGTGGTACCGACAACAACCCAGTTTCGACACAACTTTGGATGATATTGAACCCAGTATCTGTGTGGATGCCAATAAAAACGTTTACGTCTCTTATTGTACTGGTGGTTCCATTTCAGGTCAAACCGCGGTCATTGATTCCGTGGAAATCGTTGTCTTCAAAATGGACACCGACGGTAATACCCTATGGGTCAAACAATCACCCGATTTTAACAATATCGGTAACGATTATGCCCCCTCCATTGCTGCCGATGGCAACGGTAATGTGTATGTTGCGTACTACTCCGAAGATCCAGGCACACCGGTCACATATTACGATAATATTATTGTTTTCAAATTAGATACTAATGGAAACTTGGTGTGGATCAAAAAAGCCCATACTTTCAACACGCCCGGAGGCAACTACAACCCAAATATCGTGGTCGATGACTCCAGTAACTGTTATGTCGCTTATTTCTGTGATGGATCGGCTGCTTCGGGAGAAACCGAAGTCGGTGGTTATGATATTGTTGTTTTTAAAATGGATGGAGACGGCAATTTGTTATGGATCCGTCAACGCCCCACTTTCGACACAACCGCCTCAGATTTCTCACCTTCCATTGCTGTCGACAGTAATGGAGCCACATATATCGCGTACCACACCTACGGTGGCACTGTCTCCGGGCAAACATATACCGGAGGCCTCTACGATATTATTGTTTTTAAAATGGATACCCAGGGTACCGTGGTCTGGGTTAAGGAAAATCAGACGTTCAATACGATCGAAGATGACTACGCGACGGCCATTGGTATTGACCCATTAGGTAACATCTACGTGGCCTACACGACTACGGGAGTCACTTCGGGACAAACACTGACCGGATCCCAGGATGTGGTGATCATGCAAATGGATAACAATGGTAATACCTTAGGTGTCTTACAACAGACCAATTTCAACACTCTGTACGAAAATGTGTATCCCTCAATCGCGGTCGATCTAAACGGTAATTGCGGAATCACTTACTACAGTGTCAATCCGGGGCTCGGAGATGAAAGCTCGTCACAAACATTAGTGGTTTTCAAACTCCGTAATCTGGTCTGTGTGGCACCCGGGACCCAAATCCTCATGGATGATGGAACCACTAAACCAGTGGAACTAGTCAAACGTGGTGACTGGGTGGCACCACATCATCAAGTGGCTCGCGTCTGCCGAGAACCAATTGACATCCATTCCCAGATCAGTCTAGTGGTTTTCGAGAAAGGCGCTTTTGGAACTCGTCCGGATCAACGATTAGTTGTCACTCCTAATCATCCGATCGTCTACCATGAAGCCCGACGACCAGCTAAATGTTTCGTTCATTGTCCCGGGGTCACCGGAATCGATCAACAACCTTTAACCCAAGTAGTCGACCTGTTGGGTGGTGATCCTGAAGCGGTGGCCCTCTACGATTTACAATTTGACCACGAGGGATCTTATGTGGCCAATGGAGTCGAAGTGCAATCGCGGTCACCTTACAGCTACTATGGACCCCTACCCAAAGACTTATATTTCGACCCAGAATTGTACAGCGATGATCGTGTTTGGGATACTGTGGACCATTATGAACCATTGGATTCGACTCCGGTCACCCACAACATTTACGTCCTTAAAAACAAGCATCATAAGTGGTTGGACCCGACATCAGTTGTGCAATACCAAAAATGAGCAATTAAAATTATCATTACCATTACCTACAAGCGGATATGAAGAAGACTAAAATTTTAATTTCAAATTAAATTTAAAAATCGTTTTATGAATTTTGTGTTCCTTTGTGATGGTCCTTTTATTTTTAACAGGGAGACCGACCTACAAACAAAGTAATCCAAAGTCCTTATACAAAAGTGAAATTGGAAGGAGACTAAAAATTCAATT
>Ga0172381_10000210_pt1 | contig 72847 bp, 67 predicted proteins | sample Leawel6488metaG_FD_119754 | JGI IMG/M metagenome (GOLD analysis project Ga0172381, IMG submission 119754) | Leachate microbial communities from a municipal landfill in Southern Ontario, Canada - Leachate well 64-88 metaG | ecosystem: Engineered > Solid waste > Landfill > Unclassified | place... | reverse complement strand
TTTATCAGACCCCACGACAGCCTTGACCTCATGACACCAGATGAGTACTATTTAAACATTATTAACAAAGAGAAATGTGTACGGGTATAGGTGAGCCAGTACACTGGCTTGACAGATTGCAGGTGTTTCGCTATACTAAAACTAAGTTATGGTGACCCTTTGGGCCACCGTTTTTAAAACAAGAGGGGATTTGATATAATTAGATTGTTAAATTGTTAGATCGTCACACTGTTAAATTGCTGTGCCAAATACGAGATGACAAGTAAACCGATTAACCAATTAACAAATCAACCATTTAACGAAATTGAGGAGTCATCATGGCACAGGCAAAAAACCCATTCATGGGAGCAATAGAAGAAATTTGCGAAGACAAAGGATTAGACAAAGAAATTGTCATTGAAACAGTCGAAGCTGCTCTAGCAGCAGCGTACCGAAAAGATTATGGCAAACCAAAACAGCTTATAAGAGCAAAAATGGATCCTGTTACCGGGCAAGCCGACATGTTTCGCGTTTATGAAGTTGTTGACACAGAAGAAGAGGTTAAAGAAAAAGAACAAGACCTAACTCTCGACCAAGCCCAAAAATTCAATAAAAAGGTAAAAGTCGGAGAAGAAATAGTTCTTCCGCTTGAACATCACGAGGAGTTTGGCCGAATTGCAGCTCAAACTGCCAAACAAGTTATTATCCAAAGAATCAGAGAAGCTGAGCGCGATATGCTATTTAAGGAATTCAAAGACAAAGAAGGCGAGATTGTCAACGTAACAGTACAACAGCTCGAAGGACGAAATGTTATTGTCTCGCTTGGTAAGACCAATGCAATTCTTTACCCAGCCGATCAGATTAGAGAAGAGAGATATTATATCGGCCAGAGGCTAAAAGTGTATCTAAAAGAGGTTGCAGAGACAGCCAGAGGTCCTCAAATTATAGTTTCAAGGTCAGATAAAGAGCTTATCAATAGTCTTTTCAAGCTTGAAGTGCCAGAAATTAATGCCGGCACAGTTGAGATTAAGAGCATCGCTCGTGAAGCAGGCTCTCGAACTAAGATGGCCGTTATTGCCAATGAAGATAAAATTGATCCGGTCGGATCTTGTGTAGGCCAGCGTGGCACTCGTGTTCAAGCCGTGTTAGCCGAAATTGGCGAAGAGAAGATTGATATCGTTTTATGGGACGAAGATGTTGAACAGTTTATCATGAACTCTCTTTCACCTGCTAAAACAAAGAAAATAACTATCAATTCTAAAGAGAACAAGGCGACTGTTTATGTCGCAAGAGACAGTCTTTCTTTGGCGATTGGTAAAGGAGGACAAAACGTTCGGCTTGCCTCCAAATTGACTGGCTGGAGAATTGATGTGGTTTTGGATGAAGAAGATGACTCCGAAACACAAGTTAAAGATGAAAAGGAAGAATCTGCGCCAGCTGAAACTGTGGACGCAACAGTTAAAAAAACACCTACGAAGGTCAAAAAAAGCAAATCAAAAAAATAATTTAATTTTGGCCGTGATATCTTGTAATAATATTTTGCCAATTTGTGAAGATAAAGGACGCCAGGATTAAGCAAATGGCGTCCTCTTAGTTATAGATGTTAATTTCCCTTGCTAAAATGTAAACAACACTTTACAATTATGTTCGTAAACAATATTTTGTAAACAACAGTTTACAATTGTCATAAAAGTTATTAGATGATATTTTAAAAAATAATCGAATATGAACCAAGAAATATTTAAAAAGTTTAGTGAAAACCTGAAAAAAGTCCTGATCATGGCAGAGAGAATTTCACGTGAACAAAAAAGGCCAACAGATACCGAACACATTTTGTTAGCCCTTCTCTCGGTTAAAAATACTTTAGCCTTAGATATCTTGACAACTTTTCGTATATTTCCCGATAAGGTTCAGACTATCTTAAATATATTAGAGAAAAGTGCCGCAAAACCCACCAAACAGGAGGGAATCTCTATTCACGCCAAAAAAGCTATTCAGGACGCCGTCTCCCTTGCTTCAAAATATAATCACTCTATCGTTGACACAGAACATCTTCTTCTCGCAATTATTTTAGATAATAATTTTAATTCTGTTATTATTTTTGGTCGTCTTGGAGTTAGTCCGGCAGAAATGGTTAAACAGATCGAGTTCATTTTTGGTACCTCTAAAAATGTTTTGAACCAAGATTATGCAGAAAACAAGTTTTCTTCTAATCCTTTCGAAGAAATAGAAGGCGATGATTTATTCAGCGGAATTGGACCTATTCCAGGAATGAATCAGACATTGAGCAAGACAAAAAAGGAATCAGCTTTAGACATATATACCACTAATTTGACCAAACTGGCCAAAGCAGGAAAGCTTGACCCTGTGATCGGACGAAGTGAAGAAACCGAACGTTTAGTTCAAATTCTTTCCAGAAGAACAAAAAATAATCCGATTTTGGTAGGCGAACCGGGAGTGGGAAAGACATCAATTGTTGAGGGACTAGCACAAAAATTAATTGATGGCAGAGTTCCACCAAAGTTACTTGGAAAAGAATTATTATTACTAGATATGGGTTCCCTTATTGCCGGCACTATGTATCGCGGTCAATTTGAGAGCCGTGTAAAAAAGCTTATCACCGAGATTAAAAAGCGCGGCGACGTTATTTTGTTCATTGATGAAATTCACACCATCGTCGGTGCAGGAGCTACAGAGGGATCTGTTGATGCTGCAAACCTACTAAAGCCTATGTTATCTAAGGGCGAACTCAGACTTATTGGCTCGACTACTTTTGATGAATACAAAAAACATATTGAAAAAGATCCTGCCTTTGAGCGTAGATTTCAACCGGTACAAATTTTGGAGCCTACTTCTGCTGTATCGATCCAGATACTAAATGGCATTAAGTCCAAATATGAAGACCATCATCATGTTAAATATACCAATGAGGCAATAGAGGCTGCCGTTTACTTGTCAAAGAGATATATCTGCGACCGTTTCTTGCCGGATAAGGCCATCGACTTAATTGACGAAGCAGCCGCTTCAGTTAATACCTCTTTTTCAAAAGAAGCTGTAAAGCTTATCAAATTAAAAAGACAATTGCGTGAAATCCTAAAACAAAAAGATGAGCTTATCATAGACGAACAATATCGAGAAGCAACACTTTTACGTGGCAAAGAGATGAAAATTGAGAACGAAATAGATAAACTTAAACAAAAAGAAAAAAAAGTTGAGTCAAAAGAAATAACCGACGAAGATATTGCCTCTATCGTATCAAAAAGTACCGGCGTCCCTGTATCTAACATGAATGCTTACGAGAAAAAACGATTTCTGGATTTATCCAAAAGAATCAAAAAACGGATTATTGGCCAAGATGAAGCTATTTCAGAAGTCGCAAAAGCCATAAAAAGAGCACGAGTCGGTATTAGTAATCCAAATCGTCCAACCGGGTCATTCATCTTTTTAGGGCCCACTGGGGTTGGTAAATCAGAACTATCAAAAGTTATTGCTAAAGAAATTTTGGGAGATGAAAAGTCTTTAATCAAAATTGATATGTCTGAATTTATGGAAAAGCATAATGTTTCACGCCTTGTCGGAGCACCAGCCGGTTATGTCGGATACGAAGAAGGTGGCAGATTGACTGAAATTGTCCGCAAAAATCCTTATTCTGTAATTCTTCTTGATGAAATAGAAAAAGCCCATCCAGAAGTCTTTAATATTCTTCTTCAGATCATGGAAGACGGAGACCTAACAGATGCAAAAGGACGAAAGGTAGATTTTAAAAACACCATAATAATAATGACTTCCAATCTTGGAACAGATACTTTGACAAAACAAGCAACGATTGGCTTCAATAAAAACGGTAACCTTTTAAAACAGTACGAAAAACTCGAAGAGAATGTGCTGGAAGCAGTTGAAAAACATTTTAAACCTGAGTTTATTAACCGTCTAGACAAGATTATCGTTTTCAAACCTTTAGATAAGAATTCAATTAAAAAGATCGTAGATATTCAAATTAAAGACCTCACTGAAAGACTGCTAGTAAGCGGATATAAAATTAATGTCTCTACTGAAACAAAAAACTGGATTGCAGAAAAAGGATTTAAGCCGAGCTACGGTGCTAGACCTATTCGTAAGGTCATTACTGATTTTATTGAAGCACCACTATCCGATGAAATTCTAAGAGGTGATTTTGATCAAAACCAAACTATCGATATTGAGTTAAAAAATGATAAGATAGTACTAATGAAACAAGCAGAAAAAGCACTTACTCATTCTGCATCCTAACAAAAAGTCGTGATGTTAACTCAAAAATATAAATACCTATTATCTAAATTGGAATTTGAAATTTATAATTTATTTGTAATTTGTAATTTTGATTTTGAAATTTAGCGATATGATCAATGATCTACCTTTTGAACTATCCGATGAGTTAAGAAGTTTTTCAGCAGATGATGTTACTGAAATTTTTAAGGCTTATTGTTTTGCTGCCAAAAAACATAAAGGTCAAAAAAGAAAATCAGGACAAGACTATATTATTCATCCTGTTTTAGTTGCGTCATATTTAGCAAAAAATGGTTTTGATAAAGATGCTATTATTGCCGGGCTTCTCCACGATACCATAGAGGATACTAAGACAACACCAAAAGAGATTATGAATAAATTTGGTCCAGTAGTAGCAAATATCGCTGAGGGCGTGACAAAGATTTCATCAATAAAAATCAGAAATAAAGCTGAAGTTTTTTCAGATGATGAACTTTTTCTAGCTAAAGTTGATAATTATCGTAAAATATTACTCGCTTCAATTTCTGATTTACGGGTGATAATAATTAAGCTTTATGACCGTCTCCATAATATCGAAACGATAGAATTTTTACCAAAAAGCAAGCAAAAATTTTATGCCAGGGAAACAATTGAAATATTTGCTCCAATAGCAGAAAGATTAGGAATGGGAAGCCTCAAGGGGAAACTCGAAGACTTAGCTTTTCCTTACGCTTACCCAGAAGAATACAAAAAGTTTATTAAAATTGTCGATTCTGTTTACAAAAATCCGCATGAAACAATTGAACATATTATTCCAAGAGTAAAAGATATTCTTCGTAAATATGACATCCCATACTTGGCAATCTCCGGACGTGCCAAGCACCATTATAGTCTTTTTAAGAAACTCGAATACAAGAAAGATATTGCTCTAATTTTTGACATTGTAGCCCTTCGAATAATTGTAAAGACAGAGGAAGATTGTTATAAGACTCTTGGTTCAATTCATTCAATTTTTAAACCTCTTCCAGGCCGAATTTTTGATTATATAGCCAGACCGAAACAATCGGGTTATCAATCCCTTCATACTACCACTCGCGACGAGACTGGTAATGTTTTTGAAATTCAGATTAGAACCGACGAAATGCATCAACACGCTGAATTTGGTCCGGCTGCACATTGGAATTACAAGGAAGAGGGAAATAACAAAAAAGCAGCCGAGTGGCTAAATGAGCTTAAAAAAATAGACTTAACACAAAATAACCATGATTTGATAAATACAATCAAAGAAGAATTTTTTTCGAATCAAATCTTTATTTACACTCCAAAAGGCGAGATTATTGATCTTCCATTTGGGTCAACGCCTCTGGATTTCGCTTATAGAATTCACTCAGACGTTGGTGACCACTGCAAAGGAGTAAAAATTAACGGCCAAATGAAGCCCCTTGATACGATTTTGGAAACAGAAGATATCGTCCAAATTTTGATAGACAAAAGAGCACATCCTAGAAGAGACTGGTTGGAAATAGCCAAGACAACTTCAGCTAAAACTAAAATCAGAAATTATTTAAAAGAAACTGAGGATTATGTTTGATTTTTGTTTTTAGTCTTGCTACGATGAGCATAAATAAGTACCAAACCATACGGATAACAAATTCAACTTAATTACCAATTTACAAATATACGAATTTGCCCATTAGTAAATTAGTAATCGAGAATAAATTAGTAATCCGTATAAACCTAAGGAGTTCTATGTCAAAGATTTCATATCAGTCGCCACGTGGCACTAAAGATATCCTTCCAAAAGATCAACCGCTTTGGCAATTTCTTCGAGAAACCTCTGAAAAAACTCTTTCCGGACTTGGTTTTGAACGTATTGACACGCCTAGTTTTGAAAACATAGAAATATTCAATCGTGGCATCGGCGAAGGCACCGATATTGTTTCGAAAGAGATGTTTCTGTTGGAGTCTTCTGGCGAGAAAGAAGAACAAGCAACCTTTGCACTTCGACCAGAAGGAACTGCGAGCGCTGTTCGTTCTTTTATTCAAAATGGAATGTCGTCCCTTCCTCAACCAGTTCGGCTTTATTATTTTGGCTCAATGTTCCGTCATGAAAGACCACAGAAAGGGCGCCTTCGAGAATTTCACCAGATAGGCGTTGAAATTTTTGGTGATGAAAGTGCCAGATCAGACTATCTGACCATCATGTCGGCCTGGGAAATATTAATGAGACTAGGGCTCAAGGATCTTAAAGTCTATGCCAACTCAATTGGCTGCCCAGTATGCCGTCCCAAATATTTAGTAAAACTAAAAAAATACTATAAAGACAAATTGAATCTTGTTTGTAATGACTGCCAGACCCGTTATGCAAAAAACCCGCTTAGACTTCTGGATTGCAAAAACGAATCATGCCAGAATATTGCTAAAGACGCACCTACAATGTTGGATGCATTGTGCAAGACTTGCCGTGATCATTTTCAAGACACACTGGAGTATCTGGATTATTTTGACATTAAATACGATATCGACCCACGCCTAGTAAGAGGATTAGACTATTACACAAATACCGTTTTCGAGATTGCATCGAAAGAAGACAAATCACGCCAAAACGTAGTTTGCGCCGGTGGTAGATATAATGGATTAGTTGAATTATTAGGCGGACCAAAAACTCCTGCTGTTGGATTTTCTATCGGCGCCGAAAGGGCAGTTGCTCTCTTGGTTGAACAAAAAGCTAAGGTCCCAGCAACCCGCGGAGTAGAAGTCTGTATTCTCCAACTTGGTGATAAAGCCAAAGAAGTTTCAAAAAATATTTACGATCAGCTCTCCCATAATGATGTAAATGTGTATTTCGTTCCGTCTGATGAAGGCCTCCGCCAGCAAATCAAGTCGGCAGACAAACTTGGAGCACAATATGCTGTCATTATTGGTCAACGCGAAGCCTTTAAAGATGAAATAATCTTGCGTGATCTAAAAGCCTCTTCTCAGGAAGTATTTCCGACCTCTGGACTCGTTACGGAAATTAAGCGACGGTTCGACAAATGCAAGTGCAAATAAACAACTGTTGAATTGTTAAATGGTTGAATGGTTAAATTGTTAGGTCGTTAATACGCAAAATTATCATTTCTTGTGATATAAAACAATTTAGCAATCCGCCGGCTGGCGAAAGCAATATAGCAATCTTGTTGACTATTTAATTATAAAAATTTTGACGAATAACCAAAATATTTCCAACAATGGACTTTTCCTAATACTCGATAATCTCCGTTCTCTCTTAAACGTCGGTGCTATTTTTCGTACTGCAGACGCAGTAGGGGTTAAGAAAATTTATCTCTGTGGCATTACAGCTTATCCAACAAATAAGCTAATTAAAAGAATCGATAATGTGGATATTGATCCAATAATCGGCGACAAAGAAGGCAACGCCATTATTATCTACAAACCAAGTAAAAAATGCACAACAGAATTCCTCCATCAAGAAATCGCAAAGACAGCTCTTTCGGCGCTTGATGCCGTCGAGTGGGAATACAGCACCAATACTTTGGAAGTAATATCCAGACTAAAAAAAGAATCTGTCAATATTATCTCCCTGGAACAAACAGACAGAAGCATTGATTATTGCGAGGCAAATTATTCTGCTCCCTTGGCAATTGTAATTGGCCACGAACGGCTCGGCGTCAGTAAGAACGTTTTGGATTTGTCAGACCAAATTGTGGAAATACCAATGATGGGGGTCGGAAAATCGCTCAATGTTTCAACCGCGGCAGGAATAATTTTATATAAGGCAATAGAAAAAAGTGAATTGAATAACTGAAATTGAAAATGTAATTACAATAAAGTATTAATAAACAAGGAGCAGAATGATTAAAAAGAATACAAAAATAATTTTTCGAGACTCTCAAGAAAATGCTACGGACGAGCTAACTGGTGGGATTCCGCTTACAAAAGGCGAGATTATAACTGTTAAAAAAGATGACCAAGTAAAAGAGTACGAAGTGGCCGAAAAGAAGACCGAATTTATTTTTGAAGGCGAAGATCAAACCGCCAATATTGAATACGTTTTAAAAGAAAAGGAATAAAGATATTCCAATAAAAAAATTTGAACACCTTGGCGGGAAGTATTTATTTTATAAAAGTTCCCAATAACAAGATACTACCGATTTCTTAGCAATATCCCCACCAATTCTAGATCGCAAAGGCATGATAAAACTAATTAGGAGCGTGGTTTAAAAAAATTGACTTTTTTGGGTAATTATAGGGCTTACAGTTGTTCTTGATCGAATCTGGCAGCAACTAGTCGAAAAATAAATAATGAGGAGGAATATGGAAAATGGAAATTTGTCAGTCAATAGACCTGCTTTAAATTATACCAACTATAAAAGAAAAGCATCTATACAAATGATAATAATAGGTCTAATTATGAGCTTGCCTATTACAATATTTAATTTTATAGATGATAAATATTATAATCATACCCTTGGAAATAATGAAACACTGGGATTTTTAGTTATCCTAATCATGGGATTTTGCATATTTGGGTTTGTTCTAACGGCTATTGGTTCCTTCAAGATAAGAGGCATTATTGGCGTTTCAGCCATGACCTGTCTCGCGATTAATGTGTATTTAATAAATAGAATTAATCAATCCGATGACCCTTTTACGCCAATACTTTTTTATGGCGTGATTTTTTCAATAATCATTATGATCATTATCGATTTAATTAGCAGAAAATATTTTATCGATAGAAAGTAAAAATGGATTTAATTGAAAAATGTCAGATTCTGCTAGATGCCTATAAATCTGGCAAACTTGGTCAGACGATAATGCCTGAAGATAGCCATCCGGAACATTTTGATAGCACAGAGAAGCGCTTGGCTTATTTCACTCTGCCAATGTCTCTCAATTATCAGCGTGACAGTTACAAGCTTTGGCAAGCTGCACTAAAAACCTTTAAGGATCCGGATACAAACGATGTTTTTGACATATCAAAAGTGGCAGAAATGCCTCCGGAAATATTAAAGACAAAGCTAGCCAGATACAAACTTGCTCTGCAGCCAAACAAACATATTTATACCTGGCAAACAATTTGTAGCACTATCTACACAGAATGGGGAAGCATCGAAAAACTAATCATCGACTCAGAAAGCGACTTTCTAAAACTTAAAAACATTATTCAAAAAGAAAACAAAAAAGGATTTCCATACCTATCTGGTCCAAAAATATTTAATTATTGGTCTTTTATTGTTCAGAAATATGGCGGTGTAAAACTATGTAATTCTGAATATATTGAAATAGCACCAGACACTCACATCACAAAATGCTCAATCAAACTCGGCGTAATTTCTGAAAAAGAGGCTGAATCTATATCAAAAGAAGAGATATCAAAAAGATGGCGTGGTTATCTGCATGGATCGGGCATTAACCCGATAGAAATGCATCCACCGCTCTGGTTCTGGAGTAGAAATGGGTTTAAATTTAAATTATGAAACTTTTTTTATATACAAAAATATGGAGGTTGAAGTAATTCTCCAACCTCCGGGCCAGTATTCACTTTTTCGTACTCTGACTCTTGTCCATGACATATCATTAGGACACTATCATTATAACATAACGTTAATTATCATTTAATTCATCGGGCATTGCATTATCTCTCAGTTTATTCTAAGCTTTATTCACTAATATTGAATTAGTAAATATAAATGTAAAATCTTAAGGATAAATATATGAGAGTGCTTGTAATCGAAGACGATCACAAAATTGCAAACGCAATAAAAAAGGGACTCGAGCAGGAGTCGTTTGCTGTTGATGTTTCTTACGATGGTAAAGACGGCATCGGTTCGGCTCAAACATTTTCGTATGACTTAATCATACTTGACCGGATGTTGCCTGAAGTGGACGGAATAGAAATTTGCAAAATATTAAGAGAAAAGGGCAACCATACGCCAATCATTTTTTTAACAGCTAAAGATAAAATTAACGATCGAGTCGACGGTTTAAATGCAGGAGCCGATGACTATCTTGTGAAGCCGTTTGCTTTCGAAGAGCTTTTAGCTAGGACAAGAGCCCTCTTGCGTCGGCCTCAAAAATCAATCGAAAATGTCTTGACCCTTTCCGACTTGTCTCTTAATACTCTTACTTTTGAGGTTGAAAGGGGAAATAAGAAAATTAATTTGTCGAATAAAGAATTTGCTCTTTTGGAATATTTCTTAAGAAATCCAAATAGAATTTTGACTAAAGAAAACATAATTTCGCACGTCTGGGACTATGATGCTGACATACTATTCAATACTGTTGAAGTTTATATTGGTTACTTGCGTAATAAAATTGACAAGCCATTCGTAGGAAAACCCGAAATGATTAAAACTGTGAGGGGATTTGGATATAAGATCGTAGAATCATGAATCATGAATCATGAATCATGGGCGGAACAGAAGATTTATAGTCTGCAGCAAAATAATTTCGTTGAAACCATTATTCATAATTCAAAATACATAATTCTAAATAAAATGCATTTTAGATCAGCCACCTTAAAACTTACACTTTTTTACATTCTAATCGCCATGGCGGTTAGTGTGTCTTTTTCAATTGCTATCTACAATATCTCCTCTAATGAATTAGAAAGAGGATTCGGCCGTCAAACCGGAATTTTGAGAGACATTTCTCTAGATACCTTGCAGAATACTTCTTTACCTGATTTTGAAAAAAGCCGCCTCGATCTACTGACCGAAAGCGACAGCAACCTGAAAAATAACCTAATATATTTTAACCTTCTAATCTTGCTTCTATCTTCTGGCGCCGGATATTTTCTTGCCCGTAAGACGTTGCGTCCTCTTGAGGAAACAATGGAGGCTCAAAGCCGCTTTACTGCCGACGCATCGCACGAACTAAGAACACCTATTACTGCTATGCGAACAGAAATAGAAGTAGCCCTTCGCGATAAAATGCTCAATTTTAGCTCGGCCAAAAAATTACTTCAAAGCAATCTAGAAGAGACAAGTAAGTTAGAGTCTCTGTCAAATGCCCTCTTAAAGCTTACGAATTCTCAAGCTGATGTCAAGAAAACATTTCATAAAGTTGCACTGTCTGAGCTGATTATAGAGTCGTATGAAAAAGTAGAGAGCTTGGCCGATCACAAATCGATCAAGTTCGAAACTAATCTATATCTTAAGGACAAAGAAGAAAAGTCAGTTAAAAGAAATACTTCCTCTGATATAGAAATTCAGGGTGACAAACAGAGTCTAATTGAACTTTTTGTGATCCTGTTGGATAACGCAATTAAATATAGCCCTGAAAAATCGACAATTAAAATCTCCGTTGATAAAGCTGATGGGCATGCGCTAATTAAGATCAAAGACCAGGGTATGGGAATTAAGGCTTGCGATTTACCTCACATTTTTGATCGCTTTTATCGAGCAGACCATTCCAGATGTAAGGAAAAAATCTCTGGCTATGGATTGGGTCTTTCAATTGCAAAAAACATTGCCGATCTTCACGGCGGATCAGTTTCAGCTAAGTCTGAGCCTGGGAAGGGGAGTGAGTTTGTCGTCAAATTGAGAGCTGACAAGAGCTAAAGCAACATTAAGTATTATTGGAGACTAACGGCTTTTATCTGAAGCTTTCTCAACCGCCAGAGCGACTGCCTTGGTAACGTCTTTATCCAGTGGGCTGGGAATAATATTCACTGCAGTTGGATTTTTGACATAATTAGCCAAAGCCATGGCTGCAGCTAGCTTCATTTTTTCTGTAATTTGAGTTGCTTTTGCATCCAAGGCCCCACGGAAAATCCCAGGGAAAGCCAAGACATTGTTAATTTGATTTGGAAAGTCGGACCTTCCTGTCGCAACGACCTTGGCCCCTGCATCCAAAGCCACAGCTGGGTCAATTTCTGGGACCGGATTCGACATTGCAAAGACTATTGAATTTTGATTCATAGTTTCAACCATTTTTTTGTTCAAAACATTTGGAGCAGATACTCCAATAAAAACATCGGCGTTTTTAATAGCTGTTTTTAGATCACCCCTTTCTCTGTTCTGGGTAATAATTGCCAGCTCTTTTTTTGCGGGTAGCAAGCAAGAATCGTTAAGGCAAATTGTTCCTTTGCTATCTAAAACTATTATTTGTGCTTTGTCCTTCGAATAAGCTAAAAGCATTTTAGCAATGGCCGTCCCTGCTGCCCCTGCACCAGAAATTACAATTTTAATATTCTCGATTTTTTTGTTTACCACCTTGAGGGCATTTATTAGGCCTGCTAGAACTACAACGGCGGTGCCATGTTGATCATCGTGCATTACCGGAATGCCAAGATTTTGCAATTCATTCTCGACTTCAAAGCAACGAGGTGCCGAAATATCCTCCAAATTGATCCCACCAAAAACCGGAGCAATATTTTTAATTGTTTCAATAATTTCTTTTGCATTTTGGGTATTTAGACAGATTGGAAAAGCATCAATGCCGGCAAACTCAGCAAAAAGAAGCGCTTTCCCTTCCATAACAGGAAGAGCTGCCTCTGGACCAATATTACCAAGTCCAAGGACCGCACTCCCGTCAGTGACAACAGCAACAGAGTTTCTTTTAATGGTCAAATCAAAAATCTTGCTTTTGTCGTTCGCAATTACACGTGAAACCTCCGCTATGCCTGGGGTATAAAAAGTTGAAAGATCGTCCCGTGTTTTCAGTGAAACGTTTGGACAAACTTTCAGAACATTTTTCTTTTTCCTTATTTTTACCGATTCATCTCCATAATTCATATCTTGTTCCTTTCAAAATACTTATTAATGGTAAAAATATACCACTTCTACTCTGATAATTACATGGGTTGAATTAGAAAATATCGATACAATCAAAAGAGAGAGCCCGTATGCTGCGACTCTCCCGATTAGGTCTATAAAAAGAAATTTTGCCCGAAGACAACATATCCTCCCGTAAACCGTAACCTATACATTCCATATTACTCTCCAGACAGCTATTGTCAATGCCACGAGCCTCGCAGACATATTTGGCTCAACTAGCGCAAAACAAACTATTGACTTTGATATTTATTTATTGTATAGTTAGAGAGTTAATTACTCGTCATTTATTTGAGCACTCGGACAAAATGAATCGGCTGAGAAATAACTTGGTCGAAAATATTTTTAGTACCCAAGGAGAAAATGCAAAACGAAAAAAACAAACTTTTCGTCAACAACCTATCCTACGATGTCGATGATGAAGCTCTAGAAAAGATCTTCTCCGATGTTGAAGGCGTAAAGGTAGTTGAAGCAAAAGTTATTGTTGACAGATACAACGAAGGCCGATCAAAAGGATTTGGTTTCGTTACTCTAGAAACAGAAGAGATGGCACAAACATGTATTACCGAACTTAATGGTAAAGAGTTTGCCGGCCGACAGATCTTTGTAAACGTTGCAAAACCACAGGAAAAACGTGATAATAATCGCGGCGGTTTCGGTGGCGAAAGACGTTCATATAGATAATAGTATCTAACTCTATTTAAAAAAGTCCCTCGATAAATATCGGGGGCTTTTTTGTTGAATAGGATTTTAAGCTATTTTTCAGGTCAGTCTACTAACATGAGAATGTCTTAAAAAATAACATCGGGAGGTAAAATGAGAAGTCAAAAATTTGGAATGCACGGCTATCGGCCTAGTTATCGAAGATTTTATGAAATGCCTGTCAATTTGGGCCGGAGCAGGCAAAGAGGGATCTGGTGGATGAGTCGGCTGCTTAAAACCTAATATAAAACAGGCTGAATGACCAAAGACTAAAGGAGGTTTTCATTAAGTATCAAAAATTTGAAAGTTAAGAGTCTCATCAAATATAAACAGGTGGGACTTTTTTATTTAGATATAAGCAAATTCTCAGAAACAATAATTAGACTGAGAGCAATGAAACAGAAAAATAATTTGCCATACATAATAATTTTAATAATAGGACTTTTGGCCATTACTTTTGCTTCTGTCAAATTTTTCAAAAAAATAAAAGAGAACCCCGTTGACACAAGCAATATTGAAAATTCTTTTGACCCCAATGCTACTGGGCAAAGCCAGGCTAGGGGACAACGAGGAGGCAATCGCGGCAATTTCAAACCTTTGCATGGAACAGTTACTTCAATTAACGGTAATACAATCGTTATGAAAGCAGATGATAATTCTGTTAAAAATATTTCAGTTTCTTCTGACACAAGAATTTCAAAAATGACAGATGAACAACAAGAGACCTTGACGATTGCTGAAGTAAAAACGGGAGATGAAATTAATGTCATGGCACAAGATACCACAACGGGTGATATTACAGCCCAAATGATTGTTATTGGAACTTTTACACCGCCTCAAAGAGGTGAGTCTGGACAAAACGTCAATCCCGACTCATTACCAGACAACACGACAGGATCGTCATCAATTTAGTTTTATTCATTAATCTTGAATCCCAACAAACTAAAAGTTAATACCAAATACTATCAATTAAATTTAAAGAAGGAGAAAAATGGGAGTAATTAGCCGAGGCATAAAGAATGCCTTTAGGAACACAATCAGAACGGTCTCGATCACATTTATTTTAGGACTTTCGATTGCTATGAGTCTTATTATGCTTTTAGCCCTAAAAACAGTCCAAGCCAAAATTGACACAGTAAAAGGGTCAATTGGCAATACGATTTCCGTCTCTCCCGCAGGAGTTCGTGGTTTCGAAGGCGGAGGAGAGCTTTTGACCAATGAAAACGCAAATGAAATTTCTGCGCTTGCCAATGTGACGTCAATAACCAAAACAGTAACAGATCGATTAACTCTGATTGGATCAACTTCAAATATGCCAACGAGAGAAGGTGAAAGCACCACCACAAACTCAACTACGAGCCTAACTTCATCAGTTGAAGCAGGATCTTTTGGCGGCCGCCAACAGCGCCAGCAGGTTGCAAATACTGGAGGGGACGCCACTCAAACCTTTACTATGCCGGTTCAGGTCATTGGCACCAATAGCCTTGATTCACTTTCCGCACTCAGCGCCACAAAATTTGATATCGTCAGCGGGTCAAAATTTGACGTCTCCTCAACTGAAAATATTGCTATGCTTGGTCAAGCATTGGCAACAAAAAATAATCTATCTGTTGGTCAAACATTTACCGCATACGACAAAAGCATTACTGTAGCCGGAATTTTTGACGCCGGAAACACCTTTGCTAACGCCATGGTCTTGATGCCAATTGCGTCAGTGCAAACATTATCTGGCCAAACCGACCAAATTAATTCGTTGACAGTTCAAGTTAATTCTATTGATAACTTATCCTCAGTTTCCGAAGCAATTAAAAATAAACTTGGGTCAGACAAAATTGACATTACGTCTTCACAAGAAGAAGCCAATAATACAGTTACACCATTACAGAATATTCGTTCCATTTCTCTCTATAGTTTGATTGGCTCTCTGGTGGCCGGATCGGTTATTATTCTTCTTACCATGATCATGATTGTACGCGAAAGGCGAAGAGAGATCGGCGTTCTAAAGGCCATTGGTTCCTCAAATGCTAAAGTAATGGCGCAATTTACTGTCGAGTCGCTTGTTTTAACTCTTGTTTCCAGTGTAGTTGGAATAATTATTGGCGTAATATTCTCTAATCCGGTATTGAAGGTGTTGGTAACCAATAGCGAAAGCTCAAGTACTTCTAGCACTGCCCCAGGCCCAGGAGGCAGCGGCGGGATGGCTATGATGAGTCGTATGGGAGAGGGAGCCGGCAATGCTATTCGCGACCTTCAGGCTGTGGTTGATTATAAAATTGTTTTATATGGAATTGCAGCAGCCGTTGTAATCGCCATCATTGGTAGTGCCCTTCCATCATTCTTCATTGCAAAAATAAGACCAGCCGAAGTAATGCGCGCAGAATGATTATAAGATTATCAGTCTCCCGAAGGGAGATCCCCCTTTGGGGGATTATCAGTTATCAGTTGTTAGTAATGATATCAATCCGTTAATCCATTTAGATCCGTTATCCCATTGGATAAGTATTAATCTAAGGAGCAAAATGCTGCGAATAAAAAATTTAACTAAAAAGTTTCAGTCAGGTGATCATACCGTAACAGCAGTCAACGATGTCAGCTTAACTATTCCCGACGGAGTATTCTCCACCATTGTCGGAAAAAGTGGGAGCGGCAAAAGCACCCTTCTCTCTCTTCTTGGAGCATTAGACAAACCATCTTCCGGAAATATTGATGTAGATGGACGGGACGTTTCAAAATTGGGAGACAGTAAGTTAATTAAATATAGACGTGACAAAATAGGGTTTATATTCCAAGGCTATAATTTGATTCCAAACCTGACTGCTTTGGAAAATGTAATGTTGCCGATGGAATTTTCCGGTAAAAAAATGCAAGACAGAAAAGAAAGAGCGGCAAAACTTTTAAAACAAGTCGGATTGGATGAAGTCAAACAAAGCCGTAAACCCGGCCGGCTTTCTGGCGGAGAGCAACAGCGAGTTGCAATTGCTCGTGCTCTGGCCAATAAACCAAGTCTAATTTTGGCTGACGAACCAACAGGAAACTTAGATTCGGCCACCGGAAAAATTATAATTGATTTATTAAAACACTTAGCAAAAACAGAAGACACGACCATCGTCGCAGTTACGCACGATGATGGAATTGCAGATGAGGCAGAAATGACCTTTCGTCTTAAAGACGGTAAACTAGTAAATAGATAATCAAAAATCCCCACCAGGTAATTACCCAGTGGGGATTTGTTCAAATTTTTGCCTAATAAGCGAATGCCTAATAAGCTACTCCGATAGCAAAGCCAATATGAACTTCGCCTTCCGAACCTCTGAGGCGAAGTTCTGGAATAATTGTCTCCTTTCCGTGAGAGAAAGGGCGAGAAGCCCTAAACCACCACGAATTGTCTGGTCCTATTGTAAGATCCAAATTGGCCCCTTTTGGATACCATCCAAGACCAAGATATGGTTTAGCGCCATTTTGAAGCTGCGCATATCCAACTAAGTTCTTTCCCATGTTAAGGCTAGGGCCAAATTTAGCTGCTGTAGCATTTTCCCCAAAGGGAACAACCACCCCTATGCCGCCAAAGTCCGATTTGGATACATCGATCATCGCTGACGTAGTATCATCTGCGCCTCGCCAGTCGTCCCGGATAAGAGCAGCATCTACTCCTTGAGTAATATGGGTAGACAAAACTGTCTCCAGAAATTCCTTGGAATTATCCTCAGAATGCCACGACCATATCATTCCAGATGATTTATCTCCAATCTTTTGAATTGCGAAGACCGACCAAGGCCCTGCGTCGTATATTGTTTTGACAAACTGTATCGGACAAACTCGATAACTGCCCGTAACGTCAGCATAGTTGTTAGCTGCCCAAACAGTATTTGAAACTGGTATTAGTACCAGTAAGATTCCCATAATAATATTCCGCATTTTTATTTCCTCTCTTATGCCAGAGGATTTTTTCCCTGGCCGATTGTATTGCGATAAGAACATTTGCAATCAACCCGCCAAAGTACGGAACATGTGGAATCTTTCGCTTGCGATGTTGTTCTCGACAAATTACTTCCGTCAAGTACCAAGAGACTACTAGTTCAGGCTCAAAAGAATCACTCGTCACCAGTTTTATTTCAACCGATGAACATTTATCGAATCCATTATCATCAGAATAATTAGCCTGAAGCATATCTGATGGCCCAGCTCTCGCCACTATTACGACGTTACGTTTTTTTGAATCTGAACAACTAAAAGTTGGCAGAAAAATGAACGCGCAACAGATGTGGAGTAGAACAGTACAGAACAAAGCAGTAAAAGACGTTCTTACGAACAGACCTTCATTACTCTGCTGAAAGTTGCCATTCCAAGCCAAACGATTCTTTTTTTCAAAAGAAGCCACTTGGCAGATAATAATTTGCTCCTCTCGTGTCAAACACCGGAAAAGCGGACCTAGCCGTCGAATCTGTGCTTCCACCCAAAGTTCCCGAAAGATATCAAATGGGTAACAGTGGAAAAATCGAGGCCAGAAAATCAAGGCAAGAATGAAACAAACAGGGTTTTCGGCAATGATTGTCTTTGCCCCACGCGTTCTCTGCCACATTCTAAAAAGAAAAAGTGGCAATATCAATAAAACCATGCGCAGGTAAAAAAATACAAACCAGCGCAAAGTTCCAACATATCCAGCCTTTTTTAAGCAAGTCCAAAACCAATCTGCCGGATGTTGAATATTTTTGTTTTCCCATTCCTGATACTCCCATGCTTCTTTATAAAACAGTGGGGTATCTCTCGAAGTTAAGGCAAATCTATTTTCGTTTGACTTGGCCTTATCTCTTAAAACTTGTTGAATACCATCCGCCACTTTCCTAGTAGACCCAATATCGCCATAGCCGGGATTACCCAGCTTCTGATTGACAGAAGCAATTGCCCGAAGATCACTGAAGCAAATATGAGCTGTATATTTTTTGTCCATTCGCTCTACTTTTTTCTCATATTTATTGACAATCTGCTCCATCTTATAGCGATTGAGTTTTTCCTGCTCCATTTTTTTATCATAGTTTGGATCAAAGTGAAGTTGCGTTGCCCAAAATCCCATGAGGATATAGACAATTGCAATTCCGATTCCAAAAAGCCGACTAAGCCGGCTTTCATCAAATCCTAAACGCCTCTCGCGTTTTAACATGAAAACCAGCTCCTTTCATTGTATAATGTGCTCAGTTAAACTTGGTGTTACCAAGCTCTACTGACCTTGTAGTATGCTCCTTTTTGCCAGATTTGTCAAGATCTTCTTGATGACTATCTTTTATTTATAAAGTCTTGTTTTTATGCTACAATTTAAGCATGAAATTAAAAATTGAAAAGCTTATTTTTGAAGGATTTGGTCTCGGACACAGCGACGATGGCCGTACAATTTTTGTACGAAAATCTGTACCTGGCGATGAGCTTGATGTGAAGATAATTAAAGAAAAGAAAAATTTCGCTGAAGCTGAAATTCAAGAAATATTATCACCATCACCGATTAGAATAGAACCAGTGTGTCCATATTTTGACAAATGCGGTGGATGCGAACATATGAATATTTCATACAAAAATCAACTTGCACAGAAAGATAAAGTCTTCAGAGAAATATTTGGAAGAGCCAAAATAAATAAAATGCCTTTGCCTATAATTCCCGGCTCAAACAGTGAATTTTTCTACCGCAATTCTATTCGCTTCTTTTTTATAGAAAAAAATGGACAGATAGATTTTGCCCGTCATAATTATTTGTATGAAAAAGGTTTAGTAAATGTTGAAAAATGCTACTTACAATCGGAAACCTGCAATGAAATACTATCCCGTCTGAAAAAATATATAAATAATAATGTTGAAAATAAAAAATCATTGTGGCAGTTAAAAATCCGTGAGGGCAAATTTACCGGTGAATTTATGATCGAAATTATCACCCACACAGAAGAGCTACCGGGAGAGCAGGGGATAGTGAAAGAGTTAAAAAATATTCCGAGCGTAAAATCAATCTATCACGTAATAGCTCCCGGAAAAAGTCTGAGACAAATGCACCGAAGATTGCTGTTCGGCTCTCCAATAATTTTTGAGAAAATCGGTAAATATAAATTCCAGATCTCGCCTGAATCATTCTTTCAAACTAACTCTCTCGGAGTTCATACTTTGTATGAAAAGATAAAAGAGTATTCCGGAGTCAAATTTGGAGACACGGTCTTAGACTTATACTGTGGCACCGGCACTATTGGCATATATCTATCAACACTGGCAAAAAAGGTAATCGGTGTTGAAGTCGTTCCGGAAGCAATTCGCGACGCCAAAGACAATGCTAGAATTAACCATATTAGCAACTGTGAATTTATTTGTGCCGATGCCAATGAATATTGCGATCTGCTAAAAACTAACAATCCCCCAAAGGGGGATCTCCCTTCGGGAGACCAAAAACTAACCACTATCATTCTCGATCCGCCCAGGGCCGGAATCCCAAAAAATGTTATCTTCAATATTTGTAGGTTGGATTTTGAAATTTTAATATATGTTTCCTGCAATCCGGCCACTTTTGCGAGAGATATCAAAATATTTGAAGAATCTGGCCTTATTTTGAAGAAGGTTCAACCGATCGATATGTTTCCGCAGACCCATCACATTGAATGTGTGGGATTGCTTCAGAGAAAATAGTACTTATCCACAGTTTACAATATTGACAATGTTCGCCTTTTGTTCGACAATTAAGTTATGTAAATACCAAACATAATTCGAACAGAAGGAGGAAAATGGAACCCCTAACAAAACGGCAGAAGGAAATCCTTGAATATCTTCGTAACTTTATTGCCGAGAACGGCTATGCGCCAAGCTATCGGGAAATTGCTTATTATTTTGAATTTTCTTCAACGGGAACAATTGCCGAGTACATCAGCATATTAGAAGAAAAAGGATACATTACAAAAGACGCCATGGAAGCACGGGCTATCCAGCTAACTCCATCGTTTGATGACGGATTGGCACTCGCGAATATTCCATTGGAAGGCATTATAGATGCAGGCAGACCAATTGAAGCAATCCGAACACACGAAACAATAGATATCCCCAGAGATATGATGGGACGCAAAACATTTGCTCTCCGAGTAAGAGGGGAGTCCATGATTGAAGATGGCATTCTCGACGGCGACTACGTTATCATTGAGCAAACCTCCTCCGCGCGCAATGGTGAAATTGTAGTCGCCCTCGTCGACAATGCAAACGCAACCTTAAAACGTTTTTACAACGAGAAAAACGAGGTTCGTTTGCAGCCGGCCAATAGCACCATGAAACCGATGCACTTTGCAAAAAACCGTGTCACCATTCAAGGCAAAGTCAAAGGAGTCATTCGCAAATTTAGCAAATAATTTGCTTCAATGGGATAACGGATTAATCTAATAACGAATTGATGGACACGGAACTTATCTACAAGGAATTAAGTTATAAATTAAACGGATTAGCTTTTGAAGTTGACAATAAATTGGGTTTTGGATTGACTGAAAAAACATATTGCAATGCATTGGAAGAAATATTAAAAAGGGACAACATCGAATATTCAAGAGAATTGTATGCACCAATCAAAATCGAAGGTAGAATTATAGCAAAAAGATACTTTGATTTCTTGGTAAATAATCAAGTGGTTGTTGAAGTTAAGGTGGGGGATTACAATTACAAACAAACCTATACCCAACTACTGGAGTATTTGGTTTCTTCAAAAATAAAATTGGGATTGATTGTAAGATTTACAAAAAGCGGTGTTAAAATAAAAAGAGTCCCAAACTTCAACCTGTAATTCATCAATTATTCGTGTGATTAGTTACCTGCCTGCCGGCAGGCAGGTTAGAAAAATTCGTTATCCTATTGTTTTGTTATGAGTAAAATTTCTTTTATAAAATCCGATAACCGTAAATACAACATTGAAAGATGTCTTTCTCTTATTAAGGGCGAAATAATGTCAGGGCTTAGACGAGCAAAAAACGTCGTAGTCAAGCCAAACTGCGTTGTCGACAATAACAAGCTCGCCACCACCAATGTTGAGGCGATCGAATCAATTATGGAGTTCATTCATCCTTACGTAAAAGGTCAAATTATTTTGGCTGAAGGATCCGGAATGGGCGATACCTTAAAAGCGTTTAAAAACTACGGCTACCTTGATCTTCAAGAGAAATATGACTTCGAAATAATTGATTTACATAACGACGATTTCGAAGTAATAAAGCTTTATGATAAAAACGGAAAAACCTGGGACGCTCAGGTTTCTAAGACAATTTTATCGGCCGATTATTTAATTTCTATTGCCCCTCCTAAAACCCACAATGAGGTTGTTTATACCGGCGCTATTAAAAATGTTGCTGTCGGATCACTCTTGCGTCCATCAGCAAAACTGCCGGCCTTTCTTGCCGCAAAAATAGGCCTTGTTAAAAACAATAAGGTGTCTATTCATCAAGGAACAAAGATTATAAATCAAAATATTAAATCTTTGGCCCAAGAGTTACCAATTTCGCTTTCAATTATTGATGGTTTTGAGGCAATGGAAGGAGACGGACCAATAAACGGTGATATGATCCCTGCACACTGGGCAGTGGCCTCCTCAGACGCAATCGCGGCTGACTATTTGGCCTGTCAGCTCATGGGCATAAATATTAAAGATGTTGGCTATCTTTCTATGTTAGATGAGGAAGAAGAAGAGAAAACTGATTATTTTATTGTCGGTGATGATTGGAAAAAGAGCATTGTCCCAGTCAAAATGCACTCAAATTTTGAAAAAATGAAACTGTGGCGAGAGTAGAACTCTATTTTTTTCCTTAATCAATCCATTTCATTAAAAAAGCGTCCCATTCCACAATTGTGTGGATAAACAGGGACGCATTGGCAATACTCGTACAGATATTCAGTCATCTGTAGCATCGATTTGGATCGGCTCATCTTTACAAGCCTCGTTTACGATTGCAAACATTACCTGTGCAGCGTGATCAAAATCCTTTATTGATTTGTCTGTTGGGACAGCTCTTACAGCTTTGTCCAAAGTATAACGAGCCGTAAATTCTGTTATGTCATTGTATATTGAAACGATGGACAAGACTTTTTTGGCCTGAGCGTACTCTGACCCAGCAACCTGAATAGCCTTTCCATTATGGTTACGATCGCGTAGCACGACGTCGTAAATAGCGTTATCAATCCCGCTTTTTTGGCACCTCCAATTAAAGGTGTTTCTTGATTCAGCGTCTGCACATACAAACAAATACGTTTCAAGACCTAACTTGACCCAAATAAACCAATGACTAAGAACAATAGGGGGGTGAACCTTGTTGCGATTACACACAATAGAATCGTATGAGTTTATAAATGACTCTAATGAATCATACTTGTGAGTCTCGTTATTAATCAAAGCAAATATTGTTACACTGTAGCTTTCATACCAATAACGCAAGGTTGCCAAGCGTGCAAAATTTCGATCACCAGTCCATTTCAAGACCTCTCGATAGCGTCTTCCTGGACCATCGAAGCGACGGTTAAGGAAGTAAAACAGTACCGCAACTACCATAATTACAACAATCAGGATTGATATTCCCTCGCCCGACATTTCCCCCTCACATCTCTGCAATTCGGCCAATCGAACTGCCCGGTGTTTTTGTAGTTAAACACCAAACTTGCTGCTTGCACACTAACATATTTTTTTAATTTTGCAAAGATTTGTTTTTGTTATATACTTTAAATAAGTAAAAAAGCAGAGGGGCAATGGGAATCGGTAATGACATAAAGCCGAAGAAAGTTTATCGTTACAAACCCGAGCATCATTATGATCCTTTCAGTCTTCATAATCACCACGAAGATAAGAAGGAAGAAGAGTCAGAAGAGTCTCACTCTAAAAGCTCTCACGATGAAGCCGATAGTCACAATGATACCAAGGAGTTAGAAGACGATTTCTTTCACGACTACAACAAAACAACAAAGAAGAAAGTTAAAAAAGAGAACCGCTCTGATGGTTTTTTATTCCAAAAGATAAACGCTAAGAATTTTACCTGGCTTTTGATTATTACTCTGATTGTAATTGTTATTTATCAAAATTTTGATAGTATAAAAGGAATTTTTATAAAAAATGACAGCTCATCCAAAAATTCCAATACGAGTGACGAATACTATGAAGGCGTGACCGCAAACCAAAACTCGAACTCAGGAGACGTTAATTCAAATTTGAACACAAATGTTAATGCAAATCTAAATACAAATACTGCAGCGGCTTCACCAACTATCGATAAATCCTCAATCACGTTAAAAGTATTAAACGGAAATGGCATCGCCGGTTCCGCCGATAAAGTAGCAGCAATACTTAAGACAGCGGGCTTTCTTCCAGCTAAAAGTGCAAACGCTAAAAAGTTTACTTATCCGCAAACACTGATATACTACAAAACAGGGCAGGAAGAAGCCGCAAATTTAGTGAAAGACGCTCTGCCTGATTTGACCACTACGCTCCAAAATTCTGACTCAATTGTTGGAGCATATGATGTCATAGTTGTCACAGGGAAGAAGTAACTGAATACGTCTACGGTATACGGTAACGATGCTTGTAACATTAAATTACAAAATCAAAATTACAAATTACAAATAAATTACAATTTATTAAAAAAATAAATAAATTTAAAATATTTGAAAATTTGAATTTAATATTTGTTTAGGATTTGGATATTTGAGCTTTAGATTTGAATTGTCTGGCTTCGCCCGTCGGCAACAATATAGCAACTTCTGGCAGGTAACTCTTTAACGATTATAATTATGCTTGATAAAGTATTTACTTATTACGACAAACTGATTGCACCGCTTTCCACCGGAAGCCAGGCTTTGGTTTCTTTTGCTCTACTTCTTTTTTTGGTTTGGCAAGTATGGATGATTTTTAAGAGCGGACATTGGATTTTTATCACCTTGTTAATTGTTTGTTTGCCGGGCACTTGGCCAGCAGCAAGAAATATTGGTAACTTATTACTAATTGTGATAAAGTTTTTATTCGTAAGAGCACAAGTAATACTAAGTTAAAAGTGACACAACGTGTCATCCTGAATTTATAACAAGATATAACAGTCAGTAATTCAAAACGTTAAAAGATTGTTCTCGTCTTATTTCAGGATCCAGTTACTATTTATATAGATTCCGGATCTCAAGTCGCAGTCCGGAATGACAATGTTCATTTTAATTCGATACGGAGCTTAAAATATGTATGATGTAATAATTATCGGTGGGGGACCGGCCGGTTTAACAGCCGGTATTTATGCAGGGCGTAGATCGTTAAAGACATTAATCTTGACTAGAGACATCGGCGGACAGGCCGCCAAAACTTATGATATTGAAAATTATCCCGGATTAGTTCACACTACCGGACCGGCTTTAGCAACTACCATGAAAGAACAAGTTAAAGCTTTTGGTACAGAAATTAAATACGAAGAAGTTAAAAAAATCGAAAAACAAAAAGATGGTTTCAATATAAAAACGATTTCTTCTGAATATCAATCCAAAACGATTATTATTGCCTCAGGAAAAAGACCTCAAGAGCTTGGAGTGCCTGGAGAAGAAAAATTTAAAGGTCGGGGAGTAACATATTGCGCTACCTGCGATGCGCCATTCTTCCGCAATAAAACCGTCGTTGTCGTCGGTGGCAGCAACTCGGCTCTCGATGCCACACTGCTCTGTTCCAAAGTTGCGGAAAAAGTTTACTTAGTACACAGAAGCACTTTATCGGGAGAACAGATCAGAATCGATAAAATAAAAAAAGAAAAAAATGTCGAAATAATTTTACCTGACGAGATAGAGTTAATTAGCGGCGAGACAGTCGTAAAGTCAATTAAACTCAAAAGTGGAAGAGTGCTCGATGCCGGAGGCATTATTATCGAGATCGGCTATGTCATAGATTCAAGTCTCTTTGCCGGTCTGGTAAAGATCAATGACAAAAAACAAATAGTAACCGATCTGGGCCAAAACACATCTGTCCCGGGAATTTTTGCCGCAGGCGATCTAACCGAATCTCCCTATAAACAAATTGTGATTGCGGCCGGAGAAGGGGCCAAAGCTGCCCTGTCGGCTTATGACTATATTATGAAGCAGGAAGGCAAAAAAGGAATTACTGGCGACTGGCAACATTCAAAAAAGTAGTCACTATAAGTTGTTGGTTATAAGTATACTATTTGAATTTTAAGCGGCCCTTGCTAACAACAAATAGCTAACAATAATCAACTTAAATCTAAAAACTATTCTCGGAGGGATAAATGGATCTTAATCTACAAGAAGACGAACAGAAAAATGAGAAAAAATCTGAATCGAAAACAAAAAAAATAACGAAACCGTTAAAGCAAAGAATTATAGATTTTTTCAAAAACCCAAAAAAAAGACTTTTATTTGAAATTTGTTTGGGAGTTGTTCTAATCGCTATCTTTGGATCAGGCCTTTATTTGCTCACTCGCAGTGGAAGCTCCATGCTAACACCAAAAGAGACAAACAAGGAAACCACTCCGCCCAAGATAACATATTCTTCGGTTTTAGACGGGGTCATGGTAGAAGATCAGGCATTAGCAAACAGACATCCCTTGGCTATAGTAGTTGAAAATGATCAGGCGGCCAGACCTCAATCAGGTCTCTCAAAGGCCAGCATAATTTATGAAACCGTCTATGATCCAGCAGCCACTACTCGATTTCTGGCAATTTTTGGGGAGAACACAGCTGAAAAGGTCGGACCAATCCGTTCAGCCAGAACTTTTTTTGTCGATTGGGTACACGGTTATGACGCCTACTTCGGACACTGGGGCGGAAACATAGATGCCCTGGATCAAATCAAAAAAGATAAAATCTATGATCTCGATGAGTTTGCTTATGCTAATTTATATTGGCGTGAGGGCAATAAGTCAACGGAGCACACCGGATATACTTCTACAAAAAATCTTTATGAACAAGCAAATAAAAACAATTATCCGGCCGTAAATAATTTTGATGTCTATCAATTTAAAAATGATGGCGAAGCCCTCCCGGAAAGCCAGAAAATCTCAGTTAATTTTTCAAGCGCTAAGTACAAAGTTGATTTTGTTTATGACAAAATAACGAATTCCTATAAAAGGGAAATAGCCGGCTCGCAAGATGTAGACGCTTTAACAAAGGAACAATTAAATCCGAAAAATATTATTGTAATGACTGTCGCCAGAAAACAGACGACTACAAGGATAAATGAGTCTGGATATTCTATGACTACTGTAGGCAGCGGAAAAGCAAGCATATTCATGGACGGCAAAACAATTTCCGGTACTTGGAAGAAAAATTCCGCAGGCGAGCGGGAAGTGTTTTACGATGAAGTCGGTAATGAAGTTGCCTTCAATAGAGGACAGCTTTGGATTTGTGTTGTTGCAGACAGTAAAACAACCACAGTACAGTAAAGATACAAGAAACAAGACACGAGTGTCCAAACAAATTCCAAATTACAATAATTATGTTTCAAAGTTTTTAATAATTGAAAAATTGATTTTTAAGATTTGTTTGTATTTTGTTTCTTGGATACTTGTTACTTAAAGAACATAATTCATCGAAGGAGGGGACAGTGGCAACAATAAAAAATGTTTATGCAAGAGAAGTATTTGATTCGCGAGGCAATCCGACAATTGCCTGTGAGGTTGAGCTTGATAATGGGATTCATTCGCTTGGATTTGTCCCGTCAGGAGCTTCTATGGGCAAAAATGAAGCAATAGAACTCAGGGATGGCGATATAGAGCGGTTCAACGGTAAAGGAGTTCAGAAAGCGGTCACAAACGTAAATAGCACTATCCGTGACGCTATTCTGGGCATGGATGCTCTGAATTTATATGCAGTAGACGCCCGCATGATTGAGTTGGATCACACCCCTAATAAATCAAATCTAGGTGCAAATGCTTTGCTTTCAGTTTCCTTAGCCGTAGCTAAAGCGGCCTCAAAAAGCAACAAGATGGCTCTTTATCAATATTTGGCTGAATTACTAGGCAATAAGCTTGATAAATTTACTATTCCGATTCCGTTTTTGAATATTCTAAATGGTGGAAAGCATGCTATGGGTTCAACCGATTTTCAGGAATTTATGATTGTACCTATTAAGTTTCCTACGTTCAAAGAAGCAATGAGAGCAGGAGTAGAAATCCATCACGCTCTCGGTAAGATTCTTGAGGAAAGAAACTATCAGCCGCTAGTGGGTGATGAAGGCGGATTTGCTCCGTCTCTTTTCTCAAACGAGCAAGCCATGGAATTGATGGTCATGGCCATTACCGAAGCCGGTTATAATCCTGGTGAAAACGTCTTTATTGCAATTGACCCGGCGGCATCTCGATTTTATGAGTCTGAACTTTATAAGCTACACCGGGAGAATACCGAGCTTACCACGACTCAAATGATTGATTTTTATGAATCATGGGTCGAAAAATATCCGATTATCTCAATTGAAGACGGCTTGGCCGAATCAGATATAAACGGATGGGGAGATTTAACCCAGAGAATAGGAAATAAGGTTGAAATAATTGGTGACGATCTTTACGCCACTAACAAAAACTTGCTTCAACAGGGCATTTTGCACCATTCATCAACAGGTATTCTAATTAAGCCAAATCAAATCGGCACCCTCTCTGAAACACTTGAAACTATTAAAATTGCTCAAAAATCCGGATTCAAGGTTATGATCTCGCACCGTTCAGGTGAAACCGAAGACGATTTTATTGCTGATCTAGCCGTCGCTTCAAATTGTGGAACCCTTAAGGCAGGAGCGCCCTGCCGTTCTGAGCGAACCGCAAAATACAACCGGCTTTTGGAGATAGAAGAGAAACTGGGCCCTAAATCAGTCTTTGCCACCTGGGACACCAGCGCAAATGGGGGAATAGGGCAACTCTAAATTTTAAGACTAAAATTTAGAGAATTTCGAATTGCGAATTTCTAATTTCAAAAATATTATTTTAAAAAAATTCCCTCGGCCATTACGACCGGGGGTTTGTATTTGTGTCCGCTACCGCTTAAGTAGGGAACTTGAGCGAGGTGATTTTAACACCAATAATCAATCCTCTTGACATGGCCACATTGGAAATTGAATTCCTTAGCGAGTTGATCTGACCTGTGACAGCCTTATCCGTAAAGGCAGTATTAAGCGGTTTCTGAAGCATAAGGACATCTTTTGGAAGACTAGCTCTTTCCATTTCTGACCTTATAATAACTCTTAGTGAAGTATCCACCAGTCCTTTATTCTCCGACGGATTACCGGAATAAAATACTTCTGTTATTCCCACAAGCTGATCCGGATCGTACTCGGCCTTGTATTCAACAGTTACCTTCCTCTGGTCAATACTAACAGTCACTGAACCGTCAGCTATAGGCGATAAAACCGCAATTTTGACCCAAGGCCAGGCCCAGAATGTTGGATAGCGCTTCGTAAACTGTTGTCCGCTTTGGTAGTAATAGGCGCTATAAAGATGAGAACTGCCTTCATCGTCCTTATACTCCCTTCCTGACCAGTTGCTCAGCAAGCAGCAGGGTATAAACAGGCAAATACCCACGTAGCAGAAAAACTGTACAATTGACCCGATCAAAACCGGCCAAAAGAGTTGTGCTTCATTTATTGTCCCCTTCCTCTCCCAAGATGCCTTCCCTCTCTTCTCGGTATCACATGCCCACAGAAAAAGTGCGACGGCCACTAGAATAATATATATTAGAGACATTATTATCCTAATGGTAAGACCAATCCAGTGATTCTGGATCAATCCGATGACCAAGACAACAACAAAGGCGCATATACCAACGTTTATGAGCTTGATCCAATTGCTCTCCTGATTCAGACACAAAGCCCAAGCAGTCCAAATTGACTTCTTGGCATCAATGATAGTCGCATTCTCCGTGCCATTGCCTATTGTATAGGCGTAACAACTAGGCTCTTCCTCTACTTCCTTCTTTTTACGAAATTTTCCTCTCATAACAACCCCCTTCGGTACAGTCGTTGCAGATTCACTTTTTACTGTTTAACACAAATAGCATTTTTATTCAAGCTAGAACTGATTGCACAAAAAAAGCCTCCGCCGTAGCGAAGACTTTTTTCTTCATTTACATTCCAGCTATTCTCATAACTTTATTATAGTAGCTTAGAGAAGGATTATATCCCCACAAAGCTTTTTTTATGTTTGGGTAACCACACGCCTTAAGATATGCGGCAGCTGAGAAAATTGCGTCTTCAACATTGTTGATATCAGCAATTCCGTCACCGTTACCATCTACTCCGTGACGTCTCCAGGTCGAAGGCAAAAACTGCATCGGACCTGTTGCGCCAGAACCGGAATGGTTTGTGAGCCCAGTAGAACCAGAACCACCGGTTTCAACCCGGTGGATAGCCTTCAGGAGCCTCGCATCAACACCATATTTGGCTTCTGCACGGGCATAAATACTATTGAAATCAGAAGGATCATTGTAGACTCTTTTTTCACGTGTTACGGTGTTTCTTGTACTTGTAGCAAGCTTGATTTTGGCCTCAGCAGCAGCTTTGGCCGCAGCTTCAGCTTGTTCACGAACAAGCTTTTGAGCCTGAGATTCGCCAGGAATTATTTGGGTTATGTTGGTACTGTCAGGGAGTAAATCAGCCTTTGTCGTATTAAGTACAATATGAGACTGGTAGTTTTCGTCTATCGCAACTTCGGGAGTAGCGATTGGAAGAATTGTTATTGGCAGCATAGCTGAAATCAAGACGAATGAGGCCATTCGTTTCACCAAAAACTGGTTTTTAATCCAGTTAGCTATTTTATTCTTTACTTGTGGCATCTCGTATTTAATACGAGACTGCATATACCAGACACTATATTTGGCCCTCTCGATATTGAGAAGAGTCATTTTAAAATTTGGATATTCGGCCGTCAAAATTCTTGCGTGTTTGAGCCTGTCTTGCAGACTCTATAGCCTTATTCCAAATACTCTTATTAATTAAAAAGTTCTTGTGATTTCTCTCAAGAACCCTCCTACAGTAGCACATTTTCTTTTATTTGTCAATAGACAAACCTGCTCTCCCTCGAAGCACAACAATATTGGAGTATACGGCAAAAAATATATTTGTCAAGTATGCGAGAAAGAATTCGAATGATTTACTCTTACATCTCTAGCATAAAATGGGAGATTGGGCTATCATTTCCTTATGCGCAACAATAGCTGGCTAACAGAAAAACTTGAAAGTATTTGGGGTGCTTATTTTGCCGATGTTTCACGTCCAAACGAGATCAGAATTGAATTCGGGCGAAATGCTCGTACACGGCTTGGCAGCATTAGAAAATTACCTTGCACGGTAGAGAAGCACAATACGAAAAAATTTGTCTCACAAATATTGATCACCGGTTATTTTAAAGATAAGCGAGTGCCGGAATTTATGATTGACGCAGTTATCGCACATGAGTTGTGCCATTATGCACACGGCTTCTCTTCACCTTTACCTCAGCTTTTCCGTTACCCGCACCAAGGCGGTGCAGTTGATTATGAGCTCATAAAGCGCGGACTGGGCGATATTCTAATAGCACAAAGGAAGTGGCTTAAGACAGAATGGAAAAACATAATTGGACCGGCAAAGAAGAACCGTCCACACCGAAACAATAGAAAGAAACAAACTTACATTTCAAATCTGCTCAATTTTTTCAACCCTAACATTTTTTCGTAGTTATTATTGTCTTCAAGGCACAGTAGCTGCTCGCTGTACTGTCATTGCGAGCCTGCTGTTCTTGAAAGGCGTGGCAATCTATCTGAGAGATCGCCACGTCGCATCCGCCAGCTGGCGGATCACTCCTCGCGATGACGGTGAACGGTTAGAGGCACATCCTTGCTAAAATGTGATATTTTTGATATAAAATAAGAGTTAGTTAATTTAAAACTCCACTAGCATCTGTGACGATTTGTGTCATAGATCAGTGCATTTCGGAAGGTGGTGATTTACTTGATCGAAGTTAAACGCAAAGGTGAAGAAAAATTTGACGTTATGCTAAGAAGATTCAACCGCGAAGTTCAACAGAGCGGTGTTTTAACTGTGGCCAAAACCAAGAGATTTTTTGAAAATGAAATAAATCGTTCTCAGAGACGAAAATCTGCTATTCGAAAAAATATTATTCGCAAACTAAAACGCGGCTACTAATCGCCAAACAATAGGATAACGGATTATTCTAACCTGCCTGCCGGCAGGCAGGTAACTAATCACACTAATATTAGTTGATATCAATTCGTTATCAGATAAATTAGATATCCTATTGGCCAAAAACTATGACTATCAAAGAACAAATTGATTCAGATTTCTTGACCGCCTACAAGGCTCACGACACACTTCGTGTCTCGGTTTTGCGAATGATTAAAAGCTCAATAAAAAATGCTGAAATATCCAAGAAAGAAGAATTAAGTGATTCTGATGTTATTTCCGTTTTGAAAAAGGAAATTAAGCAAAGAATTGACTCTATTGAGGCATACAAAAAAGCTGATAGAACAGATTCAGCCGAGCAAGAAGAGAAAGAAATGGAGATGATTTCTGTCTACTTGCCAAAACAGCTCAGCAAAGAAGAAATCAGAAAAATTGCCGAAGAGACTATTGGCCTTACAAATGCCTCCGGTATGCAGGATATGGGAAAAGTAATCGGTATGATTATGCAAAAGCACGGAGATAATGTCAACGGAGAACTGGTTTCAAGTATTGTCAAAGAATTTTTGTCTAAATAAAAACAAAAATGAAAAGATACTCAATAAAATATACAATTTTTTTTGCTTTGACAATTTCTATTTTAGTCTTTCTGGTTATGATTATCACCGGCCTTCTAATAGATCTTTTAAATCCTGTTTATATTGGTCGAATAGGCATATATATAATTGCCTCAATCTTCAGCGGAGCTTTGATCACTGGTGGCATTTCGATCTTTAATCCAGTTTTAGCCGAAGCAATGACAACTCTTAGACGAATGCTGCGTATAGAAAGCCTCTCAAACCCACTTCTTTTGAAACTTTCAATTGAGGCGCCAGGAACTTATCATCACTCGCTAAATGTCTCAAGCTTAGCTCAAAAGGCCGCCAAAGCCATAAAAGTTGACTCGCTTTTAGTTCGAACAGCCGCATATTATCATGACCTCGGAAAACTTGATAACCCGACACTGTATGTAGAAAATCAATCAGAGATTGAAATTCCTACCGCCGAAGACGAAGAATCAATTCGGAAACATGCAAATGCAATAATTTCTCACGTTGAAAAGGGTGTCACAATTGCTGAGGAAGCAAAGCTTCCCCCTGAAATAATTGATTTGATTAAAGAGCATCATGGCACAACCCGAGCTCTTTATTTTTATGGTATTGCGAAAGAAAGGGGACTCAAAATCAAGAAAACAGATTTCAGATATGCCGGCCCAATTCCACAGTCTAAAGAGGCCGTAATTCTGATGCTGGCTGACTGTGTTGAGGCTGCCGCTAGATCTACCAAAGAGCTCACTAGTGAAAAAATAAAATTTATAGTCGAAAATACTATAGAAGAACGTCTAAACGATAACCAGTTTAAAAATTCCCACCTAACTGAGATCGACCTCGGGAAGATCAAGTTCTCTCTTATTGAAACGCTTCAAACCGTTTATCACCAGAGAATTGAGTATAAACATCATGAATAATGTCTGCGTAAAAATCATTCCCTCAGTCCCAAAAGAACTGTCAATATCTAGCAATGACATTATCAAAGTTGTAATTAATTCGCTCGTTAAACTTGATCACGGATTGACTAACGACCAAGAAATTGAGATAATATTTGCAGAAGAGGAAGAAATTAGAATGCTAAATCTCAAGCATCGCAAAATTGATGCTCCGACAGATGTTCTTTCTTTTCCACAGACAAATATTAAAGAAAGTTTAGTCAATATTCTCGGAAGTGTTGTAATCTGCCCTAAAAAAGTTTTTGAAAAAAACGAAGAGGTGGCAGATGTGATAAAACATGGTCTTTTGCATCTGTTAGGGTACGATCACGAAACAAATGAAGAGAAATGGGATGCAGCAGCTTTAAAAATAAATTGTAAGCTTTAAAAACTATGTACAAAAGATTTGATATTAAAAAGCTCTTCAGAAGTTTTGGACACGCTATAGATGGGGTAGTTTTTCTTCTGTCTAATGAACAAAATGCGCGCATTCACACAATAATTACCATTTTCGTCGGTATTAGTGCTTATGTTTTTCAAGTTAGTCGTATGGAATTGGCCATTTTGTTTATGGCAGTTATTCTGGTCTTTGCTATAGAAATTATCAACACTGCAATCGAGAAAGTTTTTGACCTCCTTCACCCTGAAGACCACGAGATCATACGAGGAGTGAAAGACGCCATGGCAGGCGCAGTTTTAATTAGTGCTGTCATTGCAGTTGTAGTAGCTTCACTGGTCTTTTTGCCCCATATTAAAGCCTTGGTCTAACTCTTGTTGAAATTATCTCGCAGATAGATTAAAATAAAACATAGACAAGCAAACGGATAATCTGTTAGTATTTTTGCGATTTGCTTATCTGTTTACTTACTATTTTTCGGAGGGATCGTGTCACAAAATAACATTTCAATCGGCATTGATGTCGGCAGCACAAAAGTTATTACTTGCGTTGGCAAGTTTGATAACGGCACTATCAACATTATTGGTATGGGAAAAAGTAATAATTGCGGCATACGAAAAGGGGTGATTGTAGATATAGAAGAAACGGTTTCAGCCATCTCAGCTTCGCTAGAAGAAGCAGAAAGAATGGCGGGATTACCACTCGAATCAGCTGTGGTTGGAATAACAGGTCCCCATATTGAGTCAGAAGAAACGAGGGGAGTGATTGCGGTAGCCAGAGGCGATGGTGAGATTACTTCCGAGGATGCCAACAGGGCTATTGAAGCTTCTAAAATAAATCCAAACAAACCAAACAGAGAAGTTCTGCATGTTATTCCTCAGAGTTTTATTATTGACGGGCAAGAAGAGATAAAGGACCCGACCGGAATGAACGGGATAAGATTGGAAGTCAGAGCCTCCGTCATATCGTCTTCAACCAATGCTGTTAAAAGTCTTGGACGAGCAATTGATCAATCCGGATTACATATGTCAGAGTTAGTTTTTTCGCCCATTGCAACTAGCAAAGTTTTTCTTTCAAAAAGGCAAATGGATATCGGCGTCATTTTAGTCGACATTGGCGCCTCATCAACTTCGTACAGTGTTTTTGAAGAAGGGGATTTGATAAGCTGCGGTGTCATTCCAATCGGCTCGACTCATATTACAAATGATATAGCCATTGGACTACGCACCAATATAGAAATAGCCGATTCTATTAAGCTAAAATATGGCTATGCCATACCGGATAAAGTTGGTGAAAAAGAAGAGATTCTCTTAAGCAAAATGGACAAAAACGAAGAAGGCGTGGCTAGCGTCAAGTATGTCGCTGAAATTATCGAAGCACGCTTAAATGAAATATTTTTGATGATTAAAGACAACCTAAGAGAGATAGGCCGTGATGGAACTCTTCCGGCTGGAGTAGTACTAACGGGCGGCGGTGCAAAGACTGAAGGAATCATCGAATTAGCCAAAAATACAATGTGTTTGCCAGCTCAAATAGGGAAGCCAATTATGGAAATTTCAGGACTTGTTGACAAGATAGAAGATCCCGTATATGCTACAAGCATCGGTTTAATGTTATGGGGAAAAGATAAAACAGGAGGAGGGCGTTCCTTTGATTTTGATGTGCCAGGACTAACTGGTGTTATGGGCAAAATTCGTTCCGTCTTCAAGAGCTTTCTTCCATAAATAATATATAACCTGGGCCAAGACCCATCAGCCTATGGCTGAAACAAATAAGGAATAAGGATGGTGGATAAAAAAGGATCAGAATTAGAAAATTTCGCCGTTATTAGAGCAATAGGTGTCGGAGGTTCAGGTGGTAGCACCATCACCCGCATGATAAACTCTAAATTACGCGGTGTGGATTTTATTGCAATTAACACAGATGCACAAGCTCTCTCTTTTAATGAAGCCCCAATTAAAATACAGGTTGGGAAAGAAACAACCAGAGGACTAGGCGCCGGCGCTGATCCTGAAATCGGACGAAAATCTATTGAAGAAAATAAAGAAGAAGTATATGAAGCTCTCAAGGGCTCCGATATGGTTTTTGTTACCTGCGGTATGGGCGGCGGCACAGGCACGGGCGCAGCACCGTTTGTCGCCGATATTGCCAAGGAGCTTGGCGCTCTAACTGTCGGTGTCGTAACCAAGCCTTTCTCTTTTGAAGGACAACGTCGTAAAAAGGTTGCTGAACTCGGCATTGCTGAGATGAAAGACAAAGTAGATACCCTTATTACCATTCCAAACGATCGTTTGCTTCAAGTAATAGACAAAAAAACCTCTCTCTTTGACGCTTTCGGCGTTGTTGACGACGTCCTAAGACAGGGCGTTCAAGGCATCGCAGACTTAATTGTTTATCATGGCATAATCAACGTCGACTTTGCTGATGTAAAAGCAATTATGGCGGATGCCGGCAGCGCGCTTATGGGTATAGGACACGGCACAGGGGACAACAGAGCCATTGAAGCCGCCAGAGCCGCAATTGATTCACCGCTTCTTGAACTTTCTATTGACGGCGCAAAAGGCATTTTATTTAATATTACCGGTGGACCAGATCTTGGTATGTACGAGATTGATGAGGCAGCCAAGGCTATTACTGAGGCTGCTGATGCAGATGCTAACATTATTTTTGGAGCTATTATTGACGAAGCCATGCAAGGTGAAGTCAAAATCACTGTTATAGCGACCGGCTTCGAAAATGACCAAAACAGATTCCCTAAAAAAACATATGCTATTCCGGAAACCCCAAGTAAAGAGATTCCTACCTCACAAATGCTCCGTCGCCAAGACAGGGAAATGTATTCTCCAGAACCAGAAATCACCAAAGATGACGATGAGGACGACGAGCTAGAAGTACCGGCATTTATTAGGCGCAAGCTAAAATGACACGTGTAACGTTATTTTATCCTGAGCGCTAGCCGAAGGATCTTTCGACTATTCGGTTATTCGGTCAATTCGATATTAGGTTGAAAAAAGACTATATTCAATAAAGATCATGAGTAATCATGGTTTTTTTGTTGTCTAGCCTTGATTTAATGCTCCTCTTCTGTTAGAATGCAGGCATCAAATCAGGACCGAGGTGAAAATCGTGGGTAATAAGGGATTGACCAGCTACTGGTTGGAAGAAATTGCAAAGGCTAAAGAGGCTGCAGGAACAAAAGCATTCGAACATCTCAAGCAAAGCTCCGGGCCGCAAATTTATTCTCTCTCGCTGGTGAAAAAAAATGGCGATGAAACATTCCGTGATTTCGTGGCAACCGTTTCGGATGGGCTCACTTACATTAGAGAGGAAGAGATTCCTCAATATGTATGCGGGGAAGATCAGGCGAAAGCTCTTGCTTGCGTGGCGAAGGCTGAAAACGAGGAACCAACTTTCAGCCAGCCTGTTTTCATCCTCTTTGACTTTCTAAACCCCGATGTTGCCAACTATCAGGGTTACGTAATAAGATTGGCCCTGACTGAAAACTTGGCCAGGGCAGTTAAAATCAAGCTTGGTGCATAGTCGGCACTAAAAAAGAACAATATAAAGCAAGCACATGACCCGAAGCTAAAATCTAGCTTTGGGGCTTTTTTTATCTCGGAATTTTGGCTGAAATCCATTTAGCAATAGGCAGATACTCGTCGACTGTGTCCTGCGTAGCTTTATGCGAAGTAGGATCGACGTATATCTGCCCATTACTTGATTCCCAGTTCTTAATCCTTTATTCTAAAAATGCGCCTGATTATTCGATATTAGTTATTTGTAAAATTAGCTATCTGTATGGTTTGGTCACTATGAATTGTCCCGAATGTAGAAAATCTGACACAAAGGTTCTTGATTCACGCGACGAAATTCGCTTTGTTCGACGTCGAAGGGAGTGCCTGCGCTGTAAATTCCGCTTTACTACTTACGAGCGCATTGAACCGCCAAAAGTTCAAGTTATTAAACGAAGTGGTTCAACCGAAGACTACCAGAGAGGAAAAGTGGCACATGGCATCTATCTTGCCTTTGAAAAACGCCCCTTTGGCACGAGTGAAATTGAATCAATTATAGACGATATAGAGTTTGAAATTACACGCCACAAGGACAAACTGGTTCATTCTAAACAAATTGGTGATATAATTATAAAAAGGCTCAAGGAAGCCGATGAAGTGGCATATCTGCGTTTTCTTTCGGTTTACAAGAGCTTTGGAAGTGCACGCAAGTTCCAGCGCGAAGCAGAGAAGCTGAATAAATAGTCAACAGATTACAGTTGACAGAATACAGAAAGCATACTGTTATCTGATATCTGTTTAACTGAATACTTAAAAAAAGGAGCGATTATGACAAAGGAAGAATTTGATAAAAAGTCCGAATCAGGCAAATTAATTTTAGTTGATTTTTTCGCTACTTGGTGCGGACCATGCCAAATGATGACGCCAGTCATTGAAGGGATGAAAGAAAAGTACGAAAAAGACGATAAAGTTGAGGTTTTGACCATTGATATCGACGAAAACCCGGAGATTCCAGCAAAGTTTTCTGTGATGAGCGTTCCATCATTCGTTTATATTAAAAACGGCAAAGTTCTAGAAACCGTAATAGGCGCAACCACAGAAGACAATTTGACCGAAAAACTGCAAAAACACAAAAAATAACCCGGAATTCGAATCATTCCTAAAGCCCTCTTCATCACGGGGGCTTTTTTCGTGAATCTAAAAACCTAGGCTTAATTTGTCATCCTGAATGAAATGAAGGATCTAGAGCTTGTGTCTTGAGCTCGAAATAGCTTGTTTTTCGCTTCGCTAGAACTTGTCCTGAGCTTGTCGAAGGATTCTTCGCTCACGCTCAGAATGACACCTACGAAGATTTTTAGATTCACGGCCTTTTGTATTGACATACTAAACTATTTGTGATATAATGATGGACATAATTGAGGAATTATGAAATTAAATATTACTAAAATTTTATACAAACTTTTACTCGTTCTATTGGGCGCCGGTATTTCTACTGTCGTCTTTATTATTTTATTCTCAGGGCTCTGGAAATACAGAGCGCTTGATCAGACTCTAAAAGAGACAAGCAAAGCGTCTTACAACATTACAGAATACAACTGCGTTAATTTTAGTGAGGACGCAGTAGCCCAGCTTCGGTCTCAAAATATTAATTCAAATGTTGTTGTTATTAAACAAAACCCGGCTGATACAAAAACACACGCCGTTATTGGTGTTTGGATTGATCCTCAGAACGGCCAATTGATCTCAAATGCGGAGTACGTCGGTGACTACACGGAACTAAGTAGCAAATTCGGTTGGGCGAAGTAAATTATTAGTTGTTAGTTATTAGTTGTTAGTAAAGATACAATGTTTGAAAAAATCCTCTGGACTCAGGGGATTTTTTAGTTATATAATTTGTAATTTATTTGTCTTTTATAATTTGTAATTTATAATTTATTGCTGTGTGTTATAATATCCCTATGCCAAATGAGTTTGAGAAAAATTACAATAGATTAAACCAAAAACAAAAGGAAGCCGTCGATACAATCGAGGGAGCGGTTATGGTCGTAGCCGGCCCGGGCACTGGTAAAACTCAAATATTGGCTATGAGAATTGCCAATATTTTGAACAAAACTCAAATCAACCCTTCCAATATTCTTTGTCTCACTTTTACAAATTCTGGTGTTCAGGCAATGAAACAAAGGCTTTTGTCAATCATCGGTCCTGCGTCATATCAGATTCACATTCATACTTTTCACTCATTTTGCAACGAAGTTATCAACCTTTATCCGGAGAAATTTCTAACCGCAAAAAAAATAAATCAGTTGACCGACTTGGAACAAATTAAAGAAATACAGAAAATTCTAAAAAATAATAATTACACTCAGATTAAACCATTTAAAGCTCCATATCATTACCAAAAATCGATCATCTCGGCCATTGGAAATTTAAAACAGGAAAATATCTCACCGGCAAAGTTTTATGAAATAATCGAGGCAAAAGCAAAAGAATTTAATGAAATTGAAGATCTTTATCACGAAAAAGGCGCTTATAAAGGGAAAATGAAGGCAGCGTACACCGAACAAGAAACAAATATTAAAAAAAATAGAGAGTTGGCCGATATTTATGAGAAGTATCATAAAAGTCTCTCTGAAAGCGGTAAATATGACTACGCCGACATGATTCTATTTGTTTTAAATGCCTTTAAAAATGATATGGAAATTTTAGCAACCTACCAGGAGAAATATCAGTACATTTTGGTTGACGAATATCAGGATACCAACTCCTCGCAAAACCAGATTTTTCAAACACTTGGCTCATTTTACGACAACCCTAATATTTTTGTCGTAGGAGATGACGAGCAATCAATTTTCCGCTTTCAGGGTGCTTCTTTGGAAAACATTTTAGCTTTTAAAAACTACTACAGCGAAGCAAAAATAATTGTCCTTGAAAACAACTATAGATCCGGACAAAAAATATTGGATGTATCCCGTTCGGTTATTTCTAACAATCAAAACCAAATCTCGGGCCTTTTAAATATTAGTAAAAAATTAATTAGCCAGCTCCCAAACGTACTAGGAGAGATAGACCTGGGCCATTTTTCCCATGGGGGCGTAGAATCATTTTTTGTGGCCAAAAAAATAGAAGAATTGATAAAAAACAAGGTAAACCCGGACGAAATTGCAATTTTATATAAAGAACACAGGGATGCAACCGAAGTAATTGATTTTCTTTCCAAATTAAATATTCCCTACATTATTGAAATCGGCGGCAACATATTGGATGATCCGGAAATAGATAAAATCATAACTTATTTGAGAGCTCTAAATTTTGGAGTTAAGGCGGTTGATAATCAGTCATTGATTGAAATAATGCACTATTCCTTTTTTGGTATCTCTCCGCTTGATATTTATAAGGTAATTTCAGAAAGTCATAAGCAACGCAAAAATATTTTTGATATTATTGCCTCCAATAAGACCTTGGATCAATTAGAGCTGGATGAAACAGCCTCAATTAAAGAGTTTGTTAAAATCTTTTTGGAATGCAGAAATATGGCAAATTCTGCCCACTTTGCTCACGCTTTTGAATATATTATCAACACGACAGGGTATTTAAATTATCTTTTACAGTTAGGGGAGTCGGTTCATCATTTAAACCGTCTACAAACCCTTTTTGATGAAATAAAAAACCTAAATACGAAAGACAAAAGATTAAAGCTCAATAGTTTTTTAGAATATATTGATTCCCTTGAAGAAAATGATCTTCCCATAAAGCAACGGGAAATTTCGGCCTCTTACCAAGGAGTTCATCTAATGACCGCTCATAAGTCCAAGGGACTAGAGTTTGAATATGTTTTTATGATTCATTTAACAGACAAACACTGGGGCAATAAAGCAAAAAAAGAATTGATTAAATTGCCCCAAGGAATATTAAAAACCAAAGCAACAAAAGAAGAGAATGACGAAGAAGAACGTCGTCTGTTCTATGTCTCCCTTACACGCGCCAAAAAACATGTTTTTCTCACTTTTGCCGACTCATACGGAGAAACTAATAATCTATCATTGACCGTTCCTTCAAAATTTATCAGTGAAATTCCAAAAGAACTTTTAACTGAAATTATGACAAAATCATACGAAGATAAGTTTGATGAACGGCTACTTTTGACATTTGCGAAGAAAAAATGGCAGCCCTCGAGCGCTTTGGAAGAGTTTTTGAGCCAATTAATTCACGAATTTGTCCTAAGTCCTACGGCCTTAAATGCCTATCTTGAATGTCCGCAGCGGTTTTTCTACGACAATATTCTGCGCGTACCAAAGACCAAGGACTTTACCCAAAGTTACGGAACAGCCGTTCACAAAGCCTTGGAGCTACTATTTAAAAAATACAAACGCGATTTAAAAATGCCTTCAAGAGAAAATTTTATAAATGATTTTAAAATTGCCCTTGAAGAAGAAATATTTACAAAAGAAGACCTCACAAGGGCTTTAAATCGCGGTACAGAAATATTGTCCAAATATTATGATTTTTACAGTGAAGACTGGCAAAAAAGAGGAATTCCACTTAGTTGTGAATATGATTTTTCTCATCACGACGTCCATTTTAATAATATCCCAATAACGGGTAAGATTGACCGGATCGATCTAATCGATAAAATTTCAAATCAGGTTCGTATCGTCGATTATAAGACCTCTTCGCCGAAATCTATTAATCATTTAATGGGGCTTACGAAAGAAAAAGACACTCGTCTTTTATATCAAGCATACTTTTATAAATTATTATCTGAATCCGACCCGCTTTTTAACTGGAAAGTAGGGGAGATAGAGTTTGATTTTGTTTCTCCCGAAAAAGACTCTTTTCGACGGGTAATTCTGCCGATTGATGAAAAACAGTACTCTCTATTCAAAAAAGTCGTCGAAGAAGCGTATGATAAAATATGCAACCTAAAGTTCCATCTCGAGGAACAGGCTTGTAAAAATGGGACTGGCGTCTGTGCTTACTACAAAATTTGCCATAGCAATATAAGCGAGTGATCGCGGCCAGAAATATCGGTCATTATTAGCCTGCCTGCTCTTCGAGTCTGAGCCTGAGGGCTCGTCCCTCAGAGTCGAATGACCGGCAGGTAGGCATTAAAAAAACCCAAGAGAGCTTGTTTGGTCTATGTTCGGTATGGTATAATACAGATAACAGTTCACTGTATACAGATTACAAAATCTTTCTGTTATCTGTCACCTGTTTTCTGTGAACTTAAAGAGGAGGTTGATGTCAACAGAAGTAGAGATAATATTAATACTAATATTGGTCAGCATTGTTTTCTTTTTACTTTGGCGCAAAACTGCTAATAGACTGTCCGAGGTCAAATGGCAAAAACAATCACTCTCGACCAAATACGGCAAAATTAACGAACAATTTTTGCCGTTTCTCAACGTCTTTCCCTATGATCCATCAGGTTTTCGTTTTATTGGCAGCCCCATTGATGGAGTTCAGTTTGAAGATGACAAAATAATTTTCTTTGAGTTCAAAAGCGGAACAAGCCGTTTAACCCAAAAACAAAATCAAATTAAAGAATTGATAAATGACAGAAAAGTTTTTTTTGAAGAGATATATTTAAAGTGAGTCAGTTATGAAACGTCTGCAAATGTTTATATGGCCTCTCCTATTTATTATTTTTTTGATTGCTTCGGCAATACTTTTTAAGGATCAAAGAATTGCGGCAGACACAAGCACTCACCCTGCCAGCGAACAATCGCAAACTATCAATAGCAACTCGTCCGTCAGTGACAGCCAATCACAAGATGCAAACAACAATAGTGATTCTGCAAATTCATCCATCATTCGTGATTCAAAATACATGATTCCAATTTTAATGTACCATCACATTAGAGATTATAGTGACCCCTCCGATAAAATTGGCACCAATCTTTCCGTTTCACCAAACGATTTTGCCAAAGAACTCGATTTAATCAAGGAGAAGGGATATACAACAATTACTTTTGAGAATATTAAAAGCGGAAATGTGCCGGAAAAATCAATCATTCTCACTTTTGACGACGGTTACGAAAATTTCTACCAAAACGCTTACCCCGAGCTTCAGAAAAGAGGGATGAAGGCCGTTTCTTACATTATTGTTAATAATATTGGAAAAGATACTTACATGACCCGGGATCAGATTATTGAAATAGAAAACGGCGGGGTTGAAATAGGATCTCATACTTTATCACATCCTAATTTAGTTAGTTCTCCGGACACAAAAGTAACGTCAGAGGTAAAGGATAGCAAAAAATATCTGGAAGATATCATCGGCAAAAATATTATAAGCTTTTGCTATCCATCAGGGAAATTTAGTAGAACAACCGAAGCTTTAATTAATAGCAGTGGCTATGAATTTGCTGTCACAACAAAAAGAGGAATCGCAACATTTAATGATTTATTTGCTCTCAATCGTTTTCGAGTCAACAATGGAACTTCGATTAATTCTTTGATTAACTAAAGCGGAATTGTTTTCGCGATGCCAGAACGAGAAATACCCCTCGGTAAAAAAATGTTTTAATGATAGAATAGAATTATGAAAAAGAAAATAGAAATAAACTATAATTTGAAGCCCGGCCCTTCTATAGTAGATGCTCTACCAAAGATAAAATGGTATTTTTCAAAAAAGATTTGGATCACCATTGCTATTATTGTTATTGTCTTTGGTCTTCCTTTGCTTTGGATCCATTTTCTCTACCCCACAACAAGTCCATTCAAGGCAATTTCTTATATGAATTACCATCGAACTCATCCACACCAGAATTTAGAGAAGAGGACGATCGGTTTTGCACCTTCTTGGCAATTAGACAAAATGCAAAACGTTCGTCTCGATCTTTTAACTGATGTGATTTATTTTAGTTTAAGTGTTGACGATCAGGGCAACTTTGCCAAGAAGAATTCAAAAGGTGAAGATGATTCTGGTTGGATTGCCTGGAACAAAGCACCGGCCAATGATCTCTTGGCCAAAACTCAAATTATGGGCGGGCAAACCGGTCTAACTATCTCAGTTCTCAATAATGACAAGATTAAAACCTTTTTATCATCTGATACTAATGAGATAAATTTAATTAATGCTACAGTAGAACAGATCAAGCACAAGCATTTGAATCTTATTAATCTTGATTTTGAATACACAGGAGAGCCGCCGGAAGACTTACCGGCCAAATTTACCGATTTCGTTAGCAAAATGAAGCAAGAACTCAATTCCAAGACTCCTGGAACCGAGCTGGATATCAATCTAATGGCTCGCTCCGGACGCAGTCCGGGCCTCTTTGAGATTGAGAAATTGTCATCTTCTGTCGATCGGTTTATAGTAATGTCCTATGATTATTACACCGCCGGTTCAGATAGCGCCGGACCAGTGGCGCCAATGAACGGTTATACAAATAAAAAATACTTTTTTGATGTTTCAACTACTTATAGCGATCTAATCAAATTAATTTCCCCAAATAAAATTATTATGGGTATTCCGTATTATGGTTATGACTGGCCGGTCAAGGACAAAAATAATCCTCGCAGTTTAGCCTTGGCTCAATCAGATAGCAACGGTTATGTAGAAACATTGTCCTACGGACGAGCAAGGCAAGACGCTATCTTCAGCGGAGAAAATTGTCATTTTGATGATCTGGCCCAAGAGCCTTGGTGTGGTTATATTGATCCCGAGACAGGAAAAGACCGTATTGCTTGGTTCGAGGACAATCAATCAATACAGGCCAAATACGATTTTGCCAAAAATCAAAACCTGGCAGGTATTGCCATCTGGACACTTAGCTACGACAGGGACTACCCGGATCTGTGGGAGATTATGAAACAGACTTTCGTGAAATAGGCTTGAATATTATATTATAATTTGGAAGGAGAAAAACAATGGCAAAAGAAAAAAATGCTTCTGGTGAGAATTGTAATTTGGAGCATGGTAACAGACGAGGAAATAACGCTGCATCTGGTGGGATCTACGGTCTAGCTTTTGTTGGCGCTCTAATCTATTTCATCCAGCACGCAGACACTTTTTGGATCGGTGTTCTTGGTTTTTTCAAGGCTTTGGTTTGGCCAGCCATAGTTATCTATAAAGTGCTTGAATTCTTTAATTTATAATGGATAAGCATAAAATATTTACGATTGATTCGGCCGAAATGGGAGAGAGGGCCGATAAAGTAATCAGTCTAAAATTTCCAGAATATTCTAGGAATTACTTTTTGAATTTAATCAAAGAGAGAAAAATTTTAGTTAACAAGAATAGTATTAAGCCTTCATACCTTGTCAAAGTAGGGGACAATATTGAGATTGAATTCTCAGATAAAAAAGAAATAGGGGAGACAAGCGGAGAAAAAATCGGAATTGATATTTTATACGAAGATGAAAATGTTTTAGTTATAAATAAAAAGCCTGGCATTGTTGTGCATCCATCGGCAGGGCACACGGGAGGCACCCTAGTCAATGCCATTATTGATCATTTCCCTGCTATAAAAGATGTCGTATATGACAAAAAAAGTGCAATTTCAATGGCAAGACCAGGGCTTGTGCATCGGCTAGATAAAGACACTTCGGGGGTGATTATCGTAGCAAAAAACAATAAGAGCATGCGAACTCTATCAAGACAGATCCAAAACAGGAATGTTAGGAAAACATACTTAGCTATTTGTTTTGGCTGGCCAAAAAATGATTCTGGCCACTTAGTAAGCTTTTTAGGGAGACACCCAAAAAACCGTAAAAAGATCGCAAATATTGGAGAAACACAAGGAAAAGAAGCTATTTCTGACTATAGTCTTATAAAGCATTTCGAAACTAAATATGGCAAGTTTTCCTTGATTGAATTTGATATTAAAACTGGCAGAACTCATCAGATAAGAGTCCAGGCCAGTGAGATGAGCAATCCTGTTTTAGGCGATGATTTTTATGGCAATAAATTAAGTGAAGCACTTTCTCTAAAATTGAACATAAAAAGACAGTTGCTGCACGCTAAAAAGCTTGAGATAACACTGCCAGGTGACCGCAAATCAAAAGTATTTGAAGCGCCGCTTCCAGAAGACTTTGAATCCGTTCTTAACGATTTCATTATTTAGCGCGTTAATAAATATAATGTAAATTGTAGCTCATGTTCTGGCTTAGTTCATAATTCTTTATTCTTAATTCTAAGTAATTGCATTTGCACTCTTTTTTTAATTCTGCTACGTTGGTCTTAGTATGATAATTTATGATTATATTTTTTCATGTTAACTAAATTAAAATTCTAGGAGACAAATGGAACGCGAAAGAATAACCATTTCAATTAAAAAGAGCCTGCTTGACGAAATCGACAGGGCTATAGACGGAGTAAATATACGCAACCGCTCCCACGCCTTTGAGACCTTATCCACAAAGGCATTAGATTTTTCCGATCAAAAAAATGCTGTCGTTCTACTTGGTGGAGATGATGCACTCAAACAAATTCCAGCAGTTAAGGAGAATCTTAAAAATCTCAAAAAATATGGATTTACGAAAGTTTATATAGCGGTAGGTTACCTAGCCGACAAGATTAAAGATAAATTAGGTGACGGCAAAAACTTGAATTTGAAACTAGAATACCTAACCGAAGGAGAAGGATCAGGTGGAGCAATTTTGCCCCTGAAACAGCTTTTTCAAAAAACGTTTTTAGTTTTTAATTCTGGTAAAATTTTTGATATCGATTTAAACAAACTAGTTGATTTCCATAAAAGCAAAAAAAGTGCTGCAACTATTGTAACTAGCGACATAAAGGAGCTTGACGGGCTATATGTTTTAGAAGCAGAGGTTTTTAAATATATTCCAAAAGGTTTCTCTATGCTCGAGACTGACATTCTCCCAAAGTTAGCTAAAGAGGAAAAGCTAATCGTTAAGCCAGCTATTTGACGCAGAGCTGAAGATTGAGTAAAATTATATTAGGAGAAAAATGCGGAGAAATCTTTGGATTACATTTGGATTTATAGTTATAGCCCTCGTTTTGGCAGTCTTTATCGATTTGCCACAGAGTCCTTTGGCTGGCCAAAAAATAAAAGGTATGCTTGGTCTTGATTTAGTCGGAGGAACAGAGCTGACTTATCAAGCCGATTTGAGCAAATCAGCTGACAAAACCAAGGACTTGAATAATCTTTCTAGTGTTTTTCGAAACAGGATCGACCAACTAGGGGTGACGGAACCAACAATTTCTACTTCTGGAAGTGACAAAATTATAATCGAGCTACCGGGGATAAAAAATATTGATGAAGCAATTGGTAAAATAGGGCAGACTTATGAGCTCGTTTTCATGGAAGAAGCCACCGATGAAACTGATGGAGTAGCACTTAATGACTATTATGACCCGTCATACCAGTATCCAGGATTCTGGAAGCCAACTGATTTATCAGGCAATCAGCTCAAATCAGCTGATGTGACTTTTTCCACAGGAAATCAAGGCGCAAGCCAATCCGAGCCAGTAGTTTCAATCAAGTTTGATAATGCCGGAACACAGAAGTTTGCTGCTTTGACCAAAAATAATCTCAACAAAAGAATCGCAATTGTGCTTGATAATAAAATTGTTTCCGCCCCAAACGTTCAAGTTGAGATAACAAATGGCGAAGCGATTATTACCGGCTCAAAAGACGTTCAAGAGGCACAAAAGCTAGCAAGCAGACTAAACGAAGGCATTCTACCTGTTCCAGCTAAGTTAATTGGCCAACAAAATGTTGGAGCAACCTTGGGGCAGGACTCATTAAAGAAAAGCATGGTTGCCGGAATCGTTGGGCTTTTCTTGGTTGCGGTTTTTATGATTACTTATTATAAAACTTCTGGTGTTATAGCCGTTTTGGCTCTGCTGATTTATGCTCTCATTACCATGGCTCTTTATAAAATAATCCCAGTTACGTTTACACTTGCTGGAATCGCCGGTTTCGTTCTTTCAATCGGTATGGCCATAGACGCTAACATTTTGATCTTTGAAAGAATGAAAGAAGAGTTAGCCCTCGGAAAAACTCTCAATTTGGCAATTGTAGACGGTTTTAAACGCGCTTTTACTTCTGTAAAGGATTCCAATCTTTCATCAATTATCACTTGTATTGTTCTATACTATACTGCCGGATCTGGCCCAGTCAGAGGCTTTGCTTTAACTCTTGGAGTTGGAATTATTGTGAGCTTGTTTACGGCAATTACTATTACAAGAACAGTCTTATTGTTAATCGCAGGAAGTCGCGCAAAGGGAATTATTCATGTTTAAAATTATAAAAAAATCAAACTATTGGTTTATTTTATCCGGCTCCCTAATGATTCTTTCGATAATAGCAATAGCTGTTTTTGGGTTAAGGTTGGGAATAGATTATAAAGGTGGAACCGTAATAGAATTTACATCCAGCAATCCCGATAAATTTAATATTGTTGATACAATTCTGAAAAATAAGTACGAAACCGGTTATCAAATTAAAGAAGGTGGAAATAACTCTATTGTTTTACGTCTTCCAGTCCAAACGTCTGATGAACATGTTCAATTTACTACATCAATTAAGGAAAAGATTTCTGATTATACTGAAATTAGTTACGACACAGTCGGTCCAACAATCAGTAAAGACCTGACTAATAAATCTGTTCTTGCCGTTATCCTGGCATCTATCGGCATAATAATTTATATTGCTTATGCTTTCAGAAAAGTACCCAGACCTCTTTCTTCTTGGAAGTTTGGTCTGTCAGCTGTAATTGCTATCATTCATGACCTTCTAATTACTACTGGTGCTGTTGCAGTCATAGGCCATTTTGTGCCCTGGATGGAAATTGATGCTTTGTTTGTAACGGCCCTTCTAACCATTATGGGCTTCTCCGTCCATGACACAATCGTTGTTTATGACCGGTTAAGGGAAAACTTTATCAAAAATCCACATCAGGATATTGAGCTTACAACTGAAGAAAGTGTCAACCAAACTCTAGCCAGATCAATTAATACTTCGATGACTGTAATAATAGTTTTGCTGGCTCTTTTCCTTCTTGGAGGAAGTTCAGTTAAACATTTTGTTTTAACTTTGATAATCGGAATATTTTTCGGAACATATTCCTCAATTTTTGTTGCGGCAGCCATAGTGGTTCGCTGGCACAAGAGGAGAGCTTAGTTGTTAGTTGTTAGTTACTAGAGAATTAAATCATGTTCTTCCTAAAAACTATGAACTAAGTTCTATCTACTAAATAATAGGGGAGTGGCACGCTTCGGAAAATCAATCTATTCTGCAATATATTATTGGCATCTATATTTGATGCCGGCTATCAAAATATTTTGTAAAATAGATTTCAAAATATAATTGTAAATATATTTCATTATTTGTTTCGGATCTCGAATTTGTAATTTCGGATTTACTCCAAAGGAGGCTGTATATGTACTTGATAATTCTTGGACTTTCACTTGGGTTGATCATAGGAGGATTCCTTCGGTTTAATATACCACCAGAGTATACGCGTTACACAGCCGTTGCCATAGTAGGAATTCTTGACTCATTGTTTGGTGCCATAAGAGCTTCTGTCGAAAAGAAATACAATACAACAATATTTGTCACAGGGTTGGCATTTAATATGATTGTAGCTGTTCTTATAACATATGTTGGTGATACATTAAACCTTGACCTTTACTTAGCCATACTAGTTGCTTTCACTATTAGAATATTTGCAAACATTGGCATTATAAAAACATCTGCTGTTGACAAACTGTGGAACAAATCCAATAAAATTGCTGACAAAGTAGAGAACTAATCATCTAGAGAGAAAAAGCCCCGGAAAATCGATTCTAGGGCTTTTTGAGTTCAACTAATACGAAAATGATCAATTATTGAGCACAAAAGGTATTACACCGTATGATTATAATTTATCTATGTCGTATAATGTATGTTATGCGACATAGACCGTTGATTTGGAGCGCCGAGTGGTTATAAGTAAATTCGTTATTAGTTTATTAGCTTGATTAGATATCTGCATTGATATCCCCCGGCACTTCTCCGGCCAAGAGACCAGAAAGAGACATTCAAGACTTGATTGAAAAACTCATTTAGACCGTAATATGCAGATATAAGCAGGTAATTTGAATTATCAAAAACTTCAAATTTGTAATAAATACAAATATGCTTAGGCAGATACATTTTTTATCTTATTTTATTCTCTCTATTTTTTCTTATATTATTTGTGATTTGCGCTAAACAGAACATTCAAATTTTGTGCAAAAATAAAAAGCATAATAAAATAAAAAATAGGGCACTCCCCCGTTTTAACTCTCCCCTTTCTGAAATGAAAAAAATTTTGGTCAGTAAATTAGAAAATACAAAACACTGATCGGCTTCCAGCCAATTCTATAAATTACTCATCTTGTAATCTAATTTCTTCACCTTCCGTCAAATGACCATGCTTCAATGGTATTGCACTTGAATTAAACGCTGTTGACTCTTCATCAGGCTCTTTTGCAGACTCTTTCTGTTGGCTATTTGTATCATCAGAATGAGAAATATTTTCAACTAGCTGGCTATGTTCCGGTAAAATTAAATCGCTTATTCCATGTGTTTCCATTGAACTGGAAACAATTTCTCCCGGCTTAGCTTCAACCGGAGTGGATAATATGTTTTCAGGTTTGTCCTTTATGGCATTTTCGATATTTTTGAGAGCACTCTCCCCTGCCTCAGAAGATTTATTTTCTTCCGCAGTAGTATTTAAACTTCTATCATTTTCTTTATTAGTTACTGGCTCGTCCTTAACTATCATCTTCTTCTCGGATTCAACAGGTTGATCAGTTGTACTGGTTACCTCCGTTTTTGGTTCCGACATTTTAGCGATAGGCTCTTTTTTCTCCTCTTGCTTTAGTCGTGGTTCTTCTGAATGAGGATTGGCACTCCCCTGCCCAGAAACTTTTTTAGCAAGATTAATCATTTTTTTAGCTTCCTCTGTAATCTCCACACCAAGTCCTTCATATTTGGCAGTATCTATGTCTTCACCAATGTACCACTTTACCCCGCCTCGAGCAGTCTGCTCCTTATATAAAGTATCGCCTATAATATTTTGATATTTAAATAAACGAGGCTTATCTTTTCTCTCCGTTTTTTCAGCAATATCACTATTTTCAATATTACTATTTTGTTGAATTGAGCTCTCCCCTACCACTGATATTATTTTTTCGGCCTCATTTGCCGGCTCGAGAGGAGACTTAGTAATGGCTTCTGTTTTAACAGGTTCTAAATTAGCAGTCGTTTCAGCTGGCTTATATAGATGATTATAATTAACCGGCCCAGCTGTTTTTGTATGTTCTGACGAAGGAACAACACCGTTTCTTTTTGTAAGCAATGCTCCCAATCCTCCTTGTTTAAAGGCTTCGGCCTCGTCCCTGAGTTCTTGATCTTCCTCTTTGTTTCGATTTGCTATTTGCTCTTCTACATAAGCACGCTGTGAAGAGTATTTTTGATGCGATAAGTTTATAATCTTTTCAGTATTTCCAGTTAGCTTTTGAACCGGCGGAAGCGTTTTCGCCGAAAAAGCAGGTGCGGACGTTCCGTTTACAAGCAACTTGATGTAAATATTAAATTTATCCAAATTTACCATATCGTTGGCATCAAAAACCGGTTCAAATTCTCTGACTAGAAATGCTGCATCGGTGCCACCCACTCTAAATGATATGATTGTACCGGCATTACCGAAAACTGCACTTTTGACCTCTTCGGAAAGCTGCTCTATATACTGATTTGCCATAGTCAAGGAAAGATTATATTTTCTTGCCTCCGCCAAAATGACCGAGAAAGATTCGGTAGCAAAATTCTGAAACTCATCAACATACAAGAAACATTCCGGTCTCTTGTCCACTGTTACGTCCGCTCTGCTCATTGCTGAAAGCTGTATTTTTGTAATAATCATTGCACCCAAGAGGGCCGAATTATCTTCGCCAATTTTACCTCGAGAAAGATTTACAATCAGAATTTTTTGCTGATCCATAATCTCTCGAATATTAATCTTGGAAACTGGTTGACCAACAATATTTCGTATAGTTGCGGTCGCTAAAAACTGACCGACTTTATTAAGAATTGGCGAAACAGCTTCTGTTCTGAATTTAGTATCATACTGAGCAAACTCATTAACCCAGAAGTCACGTATTACGGGATCTTTTACCTTTTCAACAATTCTATCCCTAAACCGGTTATCTGTTAACATTCTTGGAATATCGAGCATAGTCGAATTTTCATTGTCCAGGAGAGCTAAAATAGTATTTCTTAAAATATGCTCCAACCGTGGACCCCATGAATCACCAAATATTTTCTTAAAGATTCCAACAAAGCCAGAAGCTACCATACCCTTAAAATCTTCGTCCACCATTTCCAGAAGATTAAAAGCAATTGGATACCCGCGATCAGCCGGATCGAATACAATTACATCGTTCATTCTTTCATCTGGAACACAAGCCAAAATTTTATCGGCAAATTCGCCATGAGGATCAACAACTATAACTCCCCTACCGCTAATCACGTCGTCTATTGCCATATTCTCCATTAGTACAGATTTACCAACACCGGATTTACCAATCATATAGATATGTCTCTTGCGATCATCTATTTTTATGCCAAATTCTCTATACACATTCCGAAAATTCGTCAAACCTATTATTGTCAAATCGCTTGATGGGGTATTCTCAACTAACGGTAAATTGGCTGGCGGTTCACCTTTTTTAGATCCTGACCATACAATGTTTGGAGTCTCAACGCTCTGATTTGGAAGATGGTAAATTGATGCAAGCTCGGCTATGTTGAAAATATTGCCAGATTCAACAAATTCCCTCCCCACAAATGCCTGCCAATACTCATGATTATTTTTCTGGGGCTCCCCCAACTTAAATCCATTTAAGTTAGTTGTATTAAATTGTTTGAACGCAGCAGCTACTGTCTGACATTTGACAGCAGCCGTGACTGGATCATTGGCGATACAAAGAATCCTTATTTTCGTTTCAAATCCGAGTTTTGTTATCTTTTGCTCGATTCCCTTCAAAGCATCCTCCACACTGGAAGGCAATTTGAGTTCAGTTTTTTCAGCGGTTACTTCCCCCCCTGGATTAATCGCCTGCGAAATAAAAAGTTTAAAAAAATGCTTGATTCCACCGAAAATTGATTCCGCTAAGCCCGGACCACCCTGTTTTTTACCAGCTCGGACTGATCCTACAATACTATTACCCTTATCCTGCCAACTATCCCCTACTGGCCTCATTAATATTTGAAACCACACTTCTTCGCCAACACCCAGTTTGCTCATAACGGAAGTAATGGCGGAAAGAGGGTCAACTTCAAAGCTTTCAAAAAAGCGAATCGGATAAACATCCGGCTTATTGAGACCAAGCTCTGAGACAGCGAAATTTACGCTGTGCGCTTTTATCTCTTGTGTGTAATCCGGAACTTCGTTTATCTCCACTGTGGGATATTGAGCATAGATTTGTCCTTCGACAAAATCTTTTATATGATTTGGTACGGTGACATAAAATTGGATAAATTTATCACGCGCAACAATTTCAAACGAAATATGGTTCTGATATAGAGAGCTGTCCGAGTAGATGCCGTGGATCGACGCAAACATTTGCTCAGCAGCCAATGGTGTTTTTTCATTATTTTTAGGAACATCAATTCTGAGAGTCGTAAATTTTTGAGATCCAAGCCACTCCAGCCTCCTCTGAATCTGACGAACACGAAACGTTGTCATAACCAAATAGATTGGTACGACAATCAATACCGCTATAATAAAATAAAAAATATATTCCACTCTCGGTCCCTATCGGCTTACAACTTTCAAATTATACAACAATTATACATCATTGGTCATGACAATACCACAAAAAAGTAAGTAATTTTGAGATAAATCCTTGTCTGGGTAATACTGTTCAATTCTGCCTATCGGTAGGTAGGCTGTCGAGAACTTCTCGACTCCGTTCGAAGGATAAGAGTTGCGTAAGTTCTGATATTACTTAAGTTTGTATATATCTTTACCGGACTTGGCAAAATATTTCTTTGTTTGAAGATTAATCAAAATAGTGTTTTTCTTAACAGTTCTCTGCGCCAACACAGCCTTAACAATCTCTTCGGTTTTCATACCATCTGTTTTATCGGATAATACACCTTTAATTATGTCACTAACTGTTCCAGGCTTATAACCCCATTCAGAAAGTGCATAAATTCCCCTACCAACTAAAACAAATCGTTTATCGGCAATGAGTTCATTGTGAACAGTCGCACGTACGACTTTCTTTTTTCCAAATTTTTGTTCATTAATATCGAGTGCGATTGTATTGAAATGCATGGGCTTGCCATTTTGCTTTAAAACGAAGTAAATTTTATCTCTTACATTTTTTGGATTTACTTCCGGCCAAGAAGCAAGACCAATGTGGCCAGTTTCAGTCTTAATAATTTTTTTACTGACCAACGGCAATTCAGACAAAAATGTAATCTGATACTTATTTTGAGTTGGATGAGCTTTTAGTAAAACATCTAATGTCAATGGTTTTTTTATTTTCTGAAGATGCTCTATCCAAGAGTCAATAACTTTTACAACATCGTCTTTGGATATTGTAGAGAGAACCCAGCTGGCTTCCAGCTCTTTAGTTTTCTCAATTTTTCGGAGCTCTGGAATCAAGAAAAAAATTAAATTTAAAGAATTGAATTCATCTCTTTTATTTTGTAGGCTTATGTCTAAAAATTTATTTGCGATGTTTTCATGAACTGAAATTCCACCTTCTTTTTCGAATGCTTCAAGAATATTCCCGACATAAATGTTATCTTTTTCAACTAAAAAAGAAGCAAGTTTTTTAAGAGCATCTTTTTCAATTTGACGAATTCTTTCTCGCGAAAGCTTAAGTTCATTTCCAATTGCAGATAAAGTTTTTCTGTTTTCGTCTATGCCAAACCGGCCACAAATTACTTTGCGTTCATTCTCTTTTAATTGAACAACCGCCTTTTTGACGATTTTGTAAGGGCTAAAATTTTTGATAATCATAAACGTTTCTCTTAATTACAATAATGAATAATAAGTTGTAAGTTGTCGACACAGACTTTAAAGATTTATTACTGATTTACTGATTTACTGATTAGCTTTTTTTCTCAAATAAATTTTCTACTGCTGCCCACTCCGAATTTTCCTTTTCCGGAACTACAATAGTAAGTTTGTCTCCAGGTTCTGCCTTGAAATAAGTGACTGAAGCCAGCAAGACCCGATACTCTTTACCTTCAGAGTTAACAACGTACTTTCCGTCAGAAAGTTCCTCTAACTCCCCTACTATTTTCTTTCTTTCGGTCGGGCCAATTTGTTTATAAACAAAGCTCCCATCAGGTAGGATTGTCAGTTTTAAAACATCGCCAGGAATTAGTTTAGACTTTGAAGCATAATTGGCTGATACTGGATACTTCTTTTCATCCGAGGAAATCATGGTTTCGCCATCAAATACTCCTTCAATAACGTTATCTTGAGCCTCATCAAGATATTTTGCATTCTTTTTTATTTCAGAACCAAAAAGTATGCTTTTAGCTTGACGCACCTGGTTTTCAGCACTGTCGAGAAGCTGCTTTATCTTTTGTAAATCTCCGTCATCCATATTTTGTTTTTATTACAAGATACAATAGTCAGAAGTCAGTGCGTAAAAAAGGTGAAATACCGTCCCGATCGGGACTACCATGCCCCGGTTTTAGGGGCAGGGTCCAGTCTTCGACTCTGAGGGATGAGCCCTCAGGCTCAGACTCGAATGAGGGCTTGCCCTGGGAGGTATGATACCCTTTAGTTTTGATATTTTTTCTAAATTTCTAGTTTATATTACCACATTGTTTTATATTAGTCAATGATTTTTTCACTAAAAAACACCTCTGCTTTCAAGATGTTTTTCTTATGAATTCTTAGCTTATAATCCCACTAAAGGTGGATCTCTCTTCGGGAGACCGATAACTAGTCAATTATAAATTATAAATAATTACTGATAACTAATAACTATCTTCTAATCGACTTTTTATAATGTTTTTTGCGCATCAGTGGGAGAAATACCGGGCAAATCAATACTATCTACTCTCGATCGCTCGAGAATTTCAGCTGAAACTAGCTCTCTTGGTCGGCCATATTTCAGTCTCGAGAGTTCTTTTATTGCCGCCCCAAGCTGTATATTTCCCTCATTTTGATCAGGCCAGATACTTTGCGCATTAAATGGTTTGCTTGGAGCACCGTCTATCAACATTTTAATATAAAAGTTGAACTTATCAATATTAATCATGTCATCTACTTTAAGAGGATCAAACTCTTTGACTAAGTACTCTGCGTCGGCAGCCCCAACTCGGAAAGCAACCAATGTTCCTGCATTACCAATAACCGCTTCCCTAGTTTTATCGTCCATTTGTGCAATGTACTGGTTGGTAATATTTAGAGAAAGCTTGTATTTTCTAGACTCTGACAAAATGGTGGCAAAAACGTCGGTAATGAAGTTTTGAAACTCATCAACATATAAGAAAAAAGGAATTCTTTTTTCCTCTGGAATGTCCTGACGAGAAAAAGCACCCATCGCAATTTTAGAAACAATTATCATGCCAAGAAGAAAAGCATTAATTTCACCAACTTTACCTTTTGATAAATTACAAATTAGGATTTTTTTAGAATCCATTATTTCGCGAAAATCAAAAGAAGATTTCGTCTGACCAATAATATTTCTGATCATGTCATTAGTCATAAATCGGCCAAATTTAGAGGTAAAATAATTCAACATTTCAGATTTATGAAAATCAGCCGTTTTCACCATTTGCTTCTCCCAGAATGATTTTACAACCGGATCAGTCACATATTTGGTCCGGTCTTTCTCAAACTCCGGATCAGTAAAGAGTCTTGGAATATCAATTACTGTTCCCCCATCAGGATGAGCCATCAAAGTAAGGGCAGCGTTTCTCATCCAATGCTCAAATTGCGGCCCCACCATGCCAGTCTGGTTGGGATCAAAAAGTTTATAAAAAATTTGGATCGTTTCCTGAACCAAAAAGTCTCTCTGTTCCACTGTCTTCCACTCCAACATATTAAGACCAAAAGGACGATCAATATCTGACGGATCAAAATAAACGACATCCTCGGCTCTTTCCTTTGGAATATGATTCAAAATCCATTCAGCTGCGTCCCCGTTAGGATCCAAATAACACACTCCCCTACCTTCCTTAATATCCTGAAGGATCATATTTTGGAATAAAACAGTTTTACCTACACCAGTCTTACCAATCATATAGATATGACGCATTCGATCAACCTGTTGAATCCTAACCGGTTTTATCCGTCCCCTATAGACGCTGTTGCCAATTATTGTTCCCTCAGTCGGCAGATTTGACGGCGGTGCTTCTTTTTTAGCCAAAAGCCAACTAATATTTGGAGTCTCAATGAATCTATTTGGTAAATGGTAAATTGAGGACAGCTCCTCCGTATTTAGTATCATTCTCTGGCCGTCTCCAAAGATTCTAAAAATATAATTGGCAATTTCTTCTGCTTTATTGCTGCTATTTTTGACTACCAACCCATTTGTTTCTGGCGTATTGAACTGGCTATAAGCCGAACAAATTTCACGCAAATTTTGCTTTGCCTTTTCCTCGGTCTCAGCAACAGTAACAACTCTAAGCTGACATTCAAACCCGGTTTTAGCTGATTTTTCGCCTAAAAACTTTATTTGATTCTCCTGCATCGGAGTAAGCTTCAAGAAGTTAGTATTTATATCGGTTTTTTCCTCTTTACCCTTGGCCGTAGCAGCAGCCGATCCTACAAAATTGAAAAATGAATCGGTTGCCCGGAGCATTTTTGAGTTAGAAGTTGTTTTATATTTGCCGTGTTGAATATTGTAGGCCGCTTTTTCCGAGGCGATTCTCCACATTCCATTTGTCGGTCTGATCAGAAGTTGGATCGCAGCCGATTCATCCTGATTTAATTTGGATAGAGAATTTGTGATTGCGTTTAGAGGATCCTCCTCAAGATATTTATATGTTTTTAAGGGAAAAATGTAGTGCTTCAGAAGTTTAGTTTTTGCTATCGCAATTGATAACGGCTTATCCGGGAAAATGGAATAATCGTTGTCAGTCACTACTTCTGAATGCGAATACTGAGATTGTAAATTTTTAACAATTGTTTCGGCCAATTTGCTTGGACAGCCAATGTAAAAATTGATTAGATTGTTTTTGGCGATTATCTCTAAAGAGATGTGATCTTGCCCGGTCATTTTTCGTTGCAGAGCAAAGTCAAAGATAGAATTTAGGTTTGCATAAAAAGGCTCAATTACTGCCATCATTTCCTGAAAATTTTTCTTTTGATCATCGTCTATGGCATGACGTTCTCTAGGGACCATTACTTTAAACATGACCCAATCTGCAGTTAAATTGATTTGGTTTTTGCGAATAATATATTTGCGGACTGCACGCCAGACAAAAAAAGCAATAAATAAAAGCACGACAAAAACAATGAGCCAAACCCATCCGGGCACCCCACTGCTCGCTGTCGTCCCATAATTTTGTGCCCCGTAATCTGAATTCATTTACTTTTCTTTTTGCTCTGCTAATTTTTCCGTGGTAGCGGCTCTAATAGACCCAACATTTTGCTCAAGTTTGCTAGCGCTATCCGCGGTAAGATGATTCAAATGCAGAAATTTATTAAACATTACAGCCAAGCCGGATTTTCTGAGTGCCGGCTCTGTTTTAGAATTAGCCGCTGGAATGTTGTCTATTGGCTCTGTCATGTTCTGTGGTTCGGCAACTAGGTCAGGTCCTTTTTCCGTGATTGGAATATCTGCGCTCGGCTTTACTTCTTCAATAATTTTCAATTCTTTATTAGGAGTCTCTAATGTCTCTGGTTCTGGTAATTCTTGAGCTCCTTGTATTTCTTTAGGTTGAACAACTTTTCCGCCCAAACTTCCGTCTGGGCTTGTACCAACCGATACCGGCGGTTCGGCCAAAACTGATGTTTTGTTTTCAAACAAATTTGTAATCCCGGGTTGATCAATTGATGTATTGTTAACATCCCTGATCGGTTCTGAATTATCAGAATTATCTGATCCAAACATATCCACTGAACCGGTGGGTAAGTTTTGCGGTGTATTTTTAATGGCTTCAACTCTAGCCCTTATTTCATGCGTTGGGTTAATTTGATTATCAAGATCATTCATAGTTAAATTTACTACACCAGTTTCATTTGATTCGCCATCCCCTCTTTTTAAGTTAGACAAAACGGCTGAATTTATATCTCCGTTTGTTGGCGACAAACTTACTTCTTCGTGTTTTGTCGTGTCTTCACTCGCCTTATTTCCATCAGGACCGAATTTGACAAATTCCTCAAACTTTGGCTCTGCCGGCTGCGCTGGCTCTATCCTTTCCGTTGCTGCATCCTTGTCCCCCACCGATAACTGATTGCTGTCAACAGATAACCCTTCATTCTCTTTCCTCTCGCCGATTTTATTAATATTATCTACAATTCCATTCGATACGTTTGGTAACTGATCAATATTATTTTTAGACTTATCCAGCTGCTCTTCAAGTTCAGCTTCTTTGTTTATGCAGATTGCTTCAAGGTCTTGCTTAAAAGAGATTGTTTCATTAGTCTCAAATATAATATCCGCCAATGTTGTCCGAATTCTTTTCACATCAAGTGAGTTTTTTGTTTGCACTAAAAGTGCTTCTAAAGCCTTCGAAACTTCTGTCTTGGCCGGTTCAATTTCTTGTAATACATTCTTATATTGATCTGTCTCGACTTTAGAATTCTCATTTTTTAGCTTTTCAGTTAATTCATGTAAAAATCTTGACTTGACCGACGACGATACTCTTGGGTCATGCAATCTTGGGTCCTCAAGAACTTGAGTAATATTTATTCTAGGTATTTCACCTTCATTTCCACCTTTATTTTCGATGTCAGCAACCAACCTGGCGGCTTGAGCAGTTATTTTGTTGAATTGGTCAACTGCATTCCGCAGATTTACTCTAAGTTGCATTTGTTCTATTTTCCCAATCTGTTTTTCTGAATCAGGAGTTCTGTTTTCTAAAGAATAATCCACAGGCTTCCCGGGTAATATATTTATCGGTTTTTTCCAATCAACATTCAAAAACTTATTCGGTTCTTTGGGCTTTAAAGGTTCATCAACTGTAAAACCAGACTCAGCTTTTGTCGCATCGTCGATAATATCATTTTCCCCTTGGTCAGTTGTGGAATAGGCTGGATTAAAAAACTCAGGTGTCTCCGGCACTTTTATATCTTCAGCATTTTTCAAGTCCGCGTTCAAAACCGCCTCAGCCGTTTTTGGCTCGACAGAATGTTCTTTCGCTCTAAATTGATCAGCCAGTTCCTGAAAGCTTGGCGTTGTTGGGGGTTTACCTTGCATTTATTCTCCTCTAGCTATCACTTCTTGAACCTCTTTAAAATTCTTTAGGAACTGTCCCCATTCTTCTTCGGACATCGTTGTCGGTCCCTTATCTGTGTCAACCTTAATTTCGCCATTTGACATTTTTTTGATAGAAGAAACATGATACTGAACCGTTCCGCCTCCTTCAATATCACAATTTAATATTGCATCATTTTTTAGGGTAAATATTATTCCGTCAATATTGAAATCATATTTCTGAAATTTCTGGATTTTTTCTCCAGCTTCCCTTAAATCCTCAGTTGAGTCTTCTCCGTTTTGAAAAACAGTATCGTATCGCTCCGATTTATCGGGCGAAGAAGCTCCTTTAGATATAGGAAGATCGATTTCTACTTCTGGTTTTTCTTTCTCTTCACGTTTTCTGTCTAGTTTATCACGTCTCTTGCCTTTTTCTCGTTGATGCTCGTCGGCCAAGCTGACATCAGGAGTCTCATCTTGATCTGCATTATCCTCACTAGGACCTGCCATGACCACATCCCCACCAGGCTGATCCTCCTGATCAACATCTGTTGATACAGGTTCTGTTTTCGGCGGCTCAACACTCACAGGTGCCTCTATTGTCTCAGAAGCAATGTCGGTTGGCAAAGGCGTCGGTGATGTATCATTATTTTCAGGCTCCTGTGATCCAATATTTTCATCCGTATTGACTGGTTCTTCTGGCAAATCAGCAACTGGAGTCGTCGCAGTATCCACCTTTACCTGATCAGCAAACTTGTTGTCCAGCCAGTCACGATATTTATTCTTTATAAATCCCCTTCTTCCCTCAGAGTAACTCAATATCCACTTCGGTCTTAAATTGTCATATAATTTACGAACCGGCATAATATATACTTTGCCATCGTCTGATAGTTCGTCCGCGATGCCAATTTCATCCGGATCTAAGCCGTCCTCCCCAAAACCTTTGGTAATTTTATAGGTATGGCCGATTCTAAGAGTCAGCTGTTCAGGAGCCGTGCCACCCAATACCATTACCCCATTAATATCAGCTCGGTCAATTCCAATCGTTTCGGTGTCGCTCTCGCCTTCCCCAAGGACCCACTCCCCGCCCACATCAAAACTCTTTTCAATATTTTGTTGAATAAATTCTTCCGGTAATTTTTTATCTTCCGGCTTTAACTCTCCAGGAGCCGGCGCTGGATTGGTATCACTTGGCTCAATCTTTGGCTCTGGAAGAGGTGAAGTTTCAGCTAGTTTTTCAACTTTCGCCCAAGCCTTTTTTAAAGACACCCCATTTCTAATTATAACAGAGAAGGGACCAACCTTATATCCAGTATCTCTGGCTAATACTCTTAGAGCCGAGAACCGCTGTTTTTCATCCTCATCTATTTCGTCAGATGATCTTATATCCCGCTCCATTGCTCCCGTCTTCGCGGCATTGCTAATTATTTGCTTGTATTTTTCTTTAAGAGTTTCCACGTTCAAATTCTGACTTTGAGCCTTTATCCAATACTCTTTGGACATCGCTTCATCTTCTGGCCTCAAGCCGGCCTCTGTTGTACTCTCCCATTTATCTTCTGCCTCAAATGTTTCTTTGAGTTCGCCAGACGGCGTAATCTTTACTTCTCCCACCATAACTGCCAAAACGCCCTTCAATTTTAACCTTAATTCGCCTGGAGTATCTTTTCCTTTTATCCACATATTTTCTCTTACTCTCACGCCCTGACTTAATGTAAAATTATCGGGAAATGGATTCTTCGAGCTAATAAAGAAGCTTTCCGTAACTGGATGCCAGAGAATATATGTATCATAGTCAAAATATCTTGTTGTCTCATATCCAAGTTTTAGATGATTGCCAACATCGACGACAATTTTGCCGAATTTAGCAGGATCCCCAGTATCAATTATCAAACCATCTGCTTCAATCTTTTTAATTTCAGAACGATCGAAATCAATTTTCTCCTTCATTTCCAAGCTTCTATCAACGTTTTGTCCGACTATAGCTAAACCATTCTTGTCTTTTTTCTGGCCTTTAAGCCCATATCTAATAAGTTCTTCTTCTGTTAGTTCTTTCTTTGGATCTTTCCCTTCTTTAAAGAATTGGACTAACTTATCATATTTTATATATCTGCTCAGGCCAACCAGCGTCTTCCAGGAATTTAGATAAGTATCTTTTTCTCCTGCAAACGCAGCATTATCAATCTGTGTAACAAACTTTACCATATTTTTCAGATATGGATGTTGTTCCTCATCAATCATTCCAAGGCCGGTCAATATTTCATAGACTAATTTCGTACCCGATGAATCTTTGCCCGAATAAGGAGCATGATGATCCGCTCCGCCGGTCCGGCTAGCTAAATTGTCAACACCCATATCAAAATTGTCATAAACGCCTTCAGTCCCGCCAGTATCAATCATTACTTTTCCTTCAATTGATTCACCTGCCGGCACAAACATTGCCTTGTTGCTGTCATCAATTTCTATTCCAGCAAGCCGGAATAATCCAATTGCGCACGTTCCATCAAGATCCGGATATCGGACTCTGCCGTCTGGGCTCACTCTCGAATAGTGCGTAACAATTTCATTTTTAAGGACAAGTTTAGCTAGTTCACGAAACTTAATATCTCTATCAATCTGATCTTTGGCATCGAGACTCTCAAATTGCTCTTTATTTAATCTTGAAAGGACCCAACCAGCCGCGCTACGCAACCGATTTATTTGTTCATCCGTTAGGTCTTTATCTTTTTCAAGTCTGTCCAATATTTTTTGATGATCCGGAGTCAAGTTCTCGATAGTCTTCTCTGCATCTTCCGCCACCGTGTCCTCGGCTGACGACTTTTTTATTTCCTCACTAGTTATCTCTGTTGCAGCAGATGCGTCGCCTTTAGGAGATTCCGCATCAGTTGCTCCTTCAGCAGGATCATTCTCTGGACTTGTTTTCTCAGTCGCCCCGAATAGCTCTTTAGCTCTTACAACCTGTGCTTTTTCTTTTTCAATGAATGGTCTGGAATCGCGATCAGCCGATTGATTAACAAAAAACTGGACTAATCCGCCGACAAGCACGCTAACCGCGGCTTTTCCCTGAGCAAGCATTGCAACAGCCGTTTCAGATTTGCCAATTGCGGCGGTCAAGTTACTTAAAGAATCATGCCATATATGAGAAACAGTATCAAAATATGGCTTTATATCGTTTGCTATAATTTGCACTTTATGCGCAAAAGCGCTATCCGGAATTCTGAGCTTATCAAAATCATAAGGCCCAACAACTTGGCCATTAATTAACTTTTCGCCAGCCCTTTTCGCTGCTTCCTGTCCGGCATTCTGCGCCGCAAGAAATCCGGTTAATGCACTTCCGCCAACACTAGTAATAAGAGCAATTAAGTCAGCTTTTGTCTCTGCTCTTCGTTCCATCTGACGCAATTTTCCTTCAGCCAAGCCAATATTAACAACCTTTTCCTGATCGTTGCCCTCTTCATTTTTTCCTTCGTCTCTCCGTAGACCGATGTACCTAGCTCTTCCTTCCAAATCAACAATTTCTTTTGCTCTCCTGGCAGTGTCATCATACATCATCTCGGCAATTTCAAAGATCAAAGCCTTGTACTTGGGATCAGTCTCAATAGTCGTCGCGTCAAGAGTCTCCGGGTTTGCAAACATTTCTAGTTGCAGTGTGGCACATTCATCAACGAGCTCTTCAACTTTTTGAATTACTGCTTCATTTGCCTGTTCGATTTTATTTCTCTCGCTCCTCTCATTTCCTTTATATGTTCTGTAGAGTTCATATAATCCCCTGCCAGCCGCTCCAATACCTACTCCAGCCAATATCGGGCCCAGCGTTGCAACACTTAGTCCACCCAAAACCCCTGCAGCCGTTAAACCAAGAGCTCCAGAAATACCAGTTTTTATCGCAACCTTTGTCCCACGTCTTTTTAACTCTTCCAAAACAGTAAGATTTCCCTTAGTATCGGCGGATGCCAAGTATTTATCAAATTTCCGTACTCCCTTATTTGAATAATTTTTTTCAAGTCTTCTTGCTTTGTCCTGAATTCGAAAAAGATCAGGCTCTGCTGGAGATGACGGTTCAGAGGGATCCAATGCCTCTCCCTGACGCGAAAGAACTTCTGCTCTGTGTCGAACAAGTTCTCTTACGACTTTGATAAAAGCGTCTTTTTCTACCTCTTTTGATTCTGCTCGCATCTCCATTCGGTTTGTGCGCTCGGAAGAATCATTGACAGTATCATTGAGTCTGTCCCCAGCCGCTCTCTCTCTAACAACTAGTTCGGGACCAATTAAGTTTTTTGTGGCTCCGTCCAGCATTAGGCATTTTCTTGATTAATTCTCTTTTGCAACTGGGCCAAAGTCAATCCAGCTTCTTTGATCATTTTGGCATACGAAAGAAATTCAACTTTGTACTTAAAGCTTTCTTCAATTGTGATCTGTTCAATATCGATATTCCTTTGTTTTAGAAAAATCTCAGTTTCCTCGTTTTCTTCGCCATCTTTCTCTAGGATATATTTGAGAATAGCTTGATCTTCAGAAGACAGTGATGAGTCAACTTTGTCCATTGTCCAAATTCGAATTGTCGCTAACATCTGTTCATAAAAAGAGCTCTTTTCCTCTTCGGGTAAATAGCCCAGTCCGGCGAGTTCAAGAATATCTTTCTCTGCAATGTCGTTTGCAGAGATATCCCCTATTTTATTATCCATTTTCCCTCCTAGAACTTATATACAAAAAATCGCGAAAATACTTTCTCTTTCCATTATATCTCTTATACAAAAAATCAACAATAAGGTTTTGTTGATAAATGTTTGCAATATATATAAAAGTGGCCCTGAATCATTGTGTGATTCAGGGCCATGGTTTGCGTACTAATTAGTCTTTTTTGGCGGCCGCCTTCTTGGCATCGTCTGCCGTCTTTTTGGCGTCTTCAGCAATCTTCTTTATATCCGCCAGGAGTTTTTTGGTCTCGTCATCGGCTGGCTTGGCCTCTGCCTTATTTTCAGGAACAGAAGCCGCTGTTATGCTATTATTATGAATTACGACTTCCGGTTTTCTGCTTGCAAACAGGGCATAAATGCCATCCATATTATCCCGATAAGCAAGCGCACGGGCAACACCAACTTCTGTTGCAGTCACCGTTTCCCGGTGATAGTCGCCACGAGCCGTTGCCGAGACGATTTCTCTCTCACCAACGTTCTCAGGAGACTTGGCCGATTTTGCTGGTTCGTGATTCGGATCGGCCAGAAAACGCCTGATGCCCCGAACCAGTGCGATGATGCCAAGGACCACGCCTATTACTGCCAGTCCCCCAGCAATACTCAGAAAAACTATTCCCAGTGTACTCATTCCCTTATCTCCTTGTGAATTTTGCTGACTTCGCATGAGCTGACCCTTTGTAGGGAAACCCATGCTCTCTAAATTCCTTGCCGCTTTCATTTGGTTTGGAAAGCCGCCAAATGGCATGCTTTTCATTTGAATCAATTCTCTGCGGACCTTCACGAGCTCCCGCTTAGTAGAGCTTACCGCCCATGAAGGGCAGATGGCGGTTATAACCGCCAGAATTACGATTACGGATAAAATGAGCTTTCTCACTTTTCCGCCTCCTTCTGCCCTTTTAAGGGGCGTATATTTTTTTGTTAACGTGCTGCAATGCTTTTTTACAAGCAATGCGACACTGTGCTGCATAACTCTCATAGGCGGAGGGGGAACCTACGTTCACCCGAGGGTGAAATGAGCTATGCAACACACTATCGCATGTCTTAAAATTTGTTAATAAGTTATTAGTTATTGGAATAATTCGTTATCTGTATGTTTTGGAATCTGCGCCACTGTGCTGTATGATTCTGCGCAGGCGGAGGGGGAACCTACGTTCACCCGAAGGTGAAATGAATCACACAGCACACTAACGCACATAAAATGACTATATCTGTGATAATCAGTGTTTGCATATCTGTGTACGTCGCCTCCTGAGGTCTTTCCACTCCCTGTGGTGAGCAAAGTCGAACCACAACCCTCAAGACTAACGTATTATAGCATAGTATTTTTGATTTGTCAATACTTTAAATATTGACGTCCATAACTATTTGTGTTATAGTGACAGTATGTTGAGTGTATGGAGGAAGAATCATGGAGAACTATGGAACGTTAGGATATATATTCCTTGGGATAATTGCTGGATTTGGTCTAGCTGGGTGGTTGATAGTAGATACTGTTAAAAGGATATTAAAAACCGCAGTAATCCAAAATTTCTTTTCGAATCTTGTCAAAAGAGTGAAAGATGATCCCAATTGGGAATTCAAGAAGATCAAACTGTATGGGCATGATGTGACATTAAAGGCGAACAGCGAAGGACTCTTTCTTTGTTTGGGCGCTATGGAATGGAAGATATACCCGTAGGAAAAAGAATATTTGGAAGCCCGGCACAATGTGCCGGGCTCTTTTAATTCCAGGATTGCATGAAAATTTATATCTGCCATTCTGCCAAAAAAGCTCCATTTTATTGGAGCTTTTCTATATTTACAATGTAATTTTTTTACTACTCTTTGGCTTCTTCTTCCCCGGTTACCTCTTCATCAAGAGCTGCACCCGCATCTGTTTCCGTGCCTTCTGGAATCTCAACTGGAGTTGTATCAGAAGAATCTGTCTTAGCCACACCAGCAACATCACCTTCCACATCGTGAGCTTCGGGTAGTGTAATATCTTTGTCATCTTCTTTTTCTTGAACAGGGATTTCTACTGAGGATCCAGAAGAAACTTCGGCGCCCTCTCCTTCCGCTTCTTTTTCTACTTCGGCTGCTGGTTCTGCTGGAGTACCGCTCTCGTCTGGCTCTTCTACCGGATCGGGAACATTGGCCACCGCATCCTTTTCATCTTCTTCGACTGTTAGGTCTTGATCATCGTCATTCATTGTCTCTCCTTGCCCCGCTTCAAAACATTCATGGTCCAAATTGGGAATAATTAATTATCTTAGTCTCCATTATCCCCAATTATGAGCCCCGCTGTCAACTGTGTATAAGAAAAATATTATCCGCGCAATTCTCGCATCAATTCTAAATATTGATATAGGTTATGAAGAGTGGTTAAACGAATCCCAAGAATTTCTCCCGAACGCAAAAGGTGAGAAATGTACGCCTTACTAAAGCCTTCCCCATTCTGACACGCATAACATCCGCAATTCTCATCAATAACTTTCTCATCAATGCGATACTCTGAGTTCAATAAATTGATCAGATCATATTTTTGGTTTTTTGTTTTTTGTTTTTGGTTTTTAATATAAACGCTCCCATGCCTTGCCATTCTTGTCGGCAAAACACAGTCAAACATATCCATCCCGAGCGTAGTTGCCTTAATAATGTCATCCGGTGTGCCTACACCCATTAGATACCGTTGTTTGTCCTCCGGCAAGATCTCCCCCATCAATTTTACAACTTCCCACATTTTACGCGTTTCCAAATCTACTGCTAATCCGCCAACTGAATATCCGTCAAAATTAAGCTTAATTAACTCCTCCGCACACCACTTTCGCAAATCGGAATATAAACCACCCTGGACAATACCGTGCAGCAAAGGCCTGTTGGCCTTTGAATTTTCAATTTTCTCATTCGAGTCTGAGCATGAGGGCTCTTCCCTCAGAGTCGAAGACAATTTTTCACCCTTTGGGTGACCCTCCGGGCAATTTTCATTGAATTTTAGAATTTTAGAATTTGGGATTTGATTAGAAACCTGCCTGCCGGTAGGCAAGGTTAGAAATTCTGACTTAGAAATTTGTTCCTCAAAGTATTTTTTTGATCTCTTTGCCCAGGCGATGGTTAGTTCACAAGCACGTCTTACTTCCTCTTTTGTGGCCTTGCCGCTGGGGCAGACGTCAAGCGGCATTAAAATGTCCACACCCAGATCAAGTTGAATCTGAATTACCTTTTCCGGCGTAAACATGTGTTTGCTGCCATCCAGATGAGACTTGAATTCCACCCCATCGTCCGAAATCTTAACGAGCGAAGTTTGTGAATTTATGATTTGTAGTTTGGAATTTTTTTGGTATTTGATATTTGATATTTGATATTTATTTTCGCCAAGCGAAAATACCTGGTATCCTCCTGAGTCTGTCAAAATAGGTTTTTCCCAACCCATAAACCGATGCAGTCCGCCCAGTTTTTTGATCAATTGCTCGCCAGGACGCAGATATAAGTGATAAGTATTTGAGAGGATAATTTGGGCACCTAACTCATCTAACTCTTTCGGAGAAACACCCTTTACACTCCCAACCGTCCCGACGGGCATGAAAAAAGGCGTGGAAATTTTCCCATGAGGCGTTGTGAGCTCTCCAATGCGAACTCCATTATCCAATTTTTTGAGTAACTTATAAGACATTGTTGTTTTAAAAAGATTGGGATGCCTGCATAAGGCATCCCAAGACTAAGAGACATTCTTACTTGGCATATTTGAGCTGCCTGGCCTGCCGGTCGCTGCTCCCTCTCTGTTGCAGGATCAGAATACCGTGCTTGTCCCGCTCTCGAGTGTCCGAATTTCGATTACTCGCCTCATTATCATGATCGGCTCGCAGGTTCTCAATCAGCACCTCCGAACCACTCCCGAAAAACGCAGATCTATCCATAATTTGCCTCCTATAATCTGTCATCAATGGACATATTATCAAATTTGAGCCTTTTAAGCAACAAAAAAGCCCCTCGATAATGCTCGAAGAGCTTTTTTGCGATTAATCAATCCGTTGATCCGTTTAAATCCCTGCCTGCCGGCAGGCAGGCGTAATCCTATTGGCCAAAAAACCTATTTCATCTCAACTGTTGCACCAGCGGCTTCAAGCTTTGCTTTTGCGGCCTCAGCTTCCTCTTTCTTAACGCCTTTTAGAACCTCTTTAGGGGCAGCATCAACTAAATCTTTAGCCTCTTTAAGTCCTAGTTCAGGTTTAATCTCTCTTACAGCCTTAATAACTGCAATTTTCTGGGCACCAGCTCCGGTCAAGGTAACATCAAAAGCTGTTTTCTCTTCCACTTCTGCGGCTTCACCGGCAGCAGCAGGTCCAGCCATCATCATTGCTGGGGCAGCAGCAGATACACCATAGTGATCCTCAAGAACTTTTACAAACTCAGAAAGATCCAACACGCTCATTTTATCAATTTCTGCAATCAAATCTTTGAATTTTGCAGGAACATCTTTCTTCTCTTCTTTTACGACCTTCTCGGCCGTAGCTTCAGTGGAGGCTGGAGCTTCAACTTTTACTTCTTCAACTTTCTCGTTTTCTTCTGTCATAATTTCCTTTCCATTTTTTATAATTTGTAATTAATAATTGATTAAAAATTTTAAATTTTAAATTTTAAATTATTGAGTCTGTTTCTCTTTGTGCGCATTCAACGCATTGATAATCCCGCGTATATTACCGGCAAGAGCTGAAACCATGCCCGAAAGCGGAGCCGCAATAACAGAAACCAATTGGCCTCGAAGCTGGTCTTTTGTAGGAAGAGCTGCCAGTTTTTTAACCATATTCTCGTCAATAAACTTTCTCTCCAAAATTCCACCTAATATTTCAACAGCTTCATTCTTTTTAGCAAACAATGAAATTTCTTTTGCAGGTGCAACTTCATCATCAATCGCGAAAGCAATGGCAACAGGTTTCTTGAAAATTCCTTCGTCAAATTCAATTCCGCCTTTTGTCAAAGCTATTTTGGTTAAAGTATTCTTTGAGACATTGAAAGAGATGTTTTGCTTTCTCAAAATGTCTCTAAGCTCCTCGATATCTTTAACTTTTAGGCCTTGATAATCAATAATGACGGCCGATTTCATATTCGCAATTTTCTGATCCAAATCAGAAATAATCTTCTCTTTTTCTACTCTTGTCTTTGCCATAGGCTCCTTAATATACTAATTACGAATCTATACTTAATTACTAATTTACAAATTTGCCAATAGATTCGTATAATATCAAATTAGTAACCCAGTAAAATTCCTGCCTGCCGGCAGGCAGGCGTTATCCGTATGGTTTGGTACTAAAAAATGCTGCGTTTCCGCAGACATGAATTAGTTGGTAGTTGATAGATTTTAGTTATTAGGGAACGAACAATAAACCCTAAAAACTATAAACTATAAACTATATTCTTACAACTATTTTTCCTCGGCAGGTAATTAAGCCGCGGTTCACTAGAACCGGACGCCTGCTGTCTGTGGAAGTATCTATGTTATATCAAATTATTTGCCTTACGTCAACAATTTTTAAAAAAACCGCCCCAATCTGCTGTTTTGCAAAAATCGGGACGATTTTTTAGTTATGTCATTTACTAATATCTGATAACCGACAACCTGCCTGCCGGCAGGCAAGGCTGATTTGCTGAGAACTGATATTTACTTCTTTGCCACTTTAATACTAGGACCCATTGTTGTGGTCAAATATATAGAATCAATTTTTTTGTATGGAAGAACTCCAATCAAGGCCTCATAGTTTTGATAAACTCTTTCGGCACCAAAAGAAATTTTTCCGATTGGCATATGAACGATATTGGTTTTATCAGCTCTATACTCAACTTTTCCACTTCTCAAGTCTTCTGCTGCTTTTGCAACGTCCTCAACTGCTGTTCCTGCTTTGGGAGAAGGCATGAGACCCTTTGGTCCAAGAATTTTAGCCAGGACGGAAAGCTTTGGCATTAGTTTCAATTCAGTAATCATAATATCGAAATCAAACTTGCCTGCTTTAATGTTTTCGATTGCCTCGTCAATATTTTTCTCATTCACCTCAAGAATTTTCTTTTCCTTAACAACTCCGCCGGCAAGATTCACCATGCCACGAATATTCTTTTCTTTCATATTAATTTTGACATGGGCTTCAACAGTGGCGTCAAATTTTGAAGGATTAGACTTTAGGACTAAATCAATTGCTTCTGAAACTGGATATTCTTTGTTTTTCTCAAGTTGTTCCATGGCTTTCCGGTAGTTTTTGCCATGTCTCGGTTTTACCCTGCCAAAAGTCTTTAGAATGGCCTTTTCTTCTTTCTCTTCGGCTTTTGATTCTTTTTCGGCTTTTTTCGCAGCTTCCTTTTCCGCTTTCTCTTCTTCTTTTCTTTTTTCTTCTCTTTCTTCGGCTTCCCTCAATAACTCTTTATCCTCGGTAGAAAGTGGTTCTTTTTCTTCAGCTGCTATCTCTTTATTCAGCTTTTTTTCGGACTTTTTCACTTTTTTCTCAATTTCCGACTCTTTAGGTTTTTTTTCTTCGGCTACTCTTCCAGGCATTCGATCCTTTCAGTGGTACAGACGGTCGTTTTACAACCTCCCACCAGTGGTTAATAATTGTTAAATCAGGACTTACGTGTTTGCGTAATTACATAGTATCACTTGTCATCCTGAGCCCCGAAGGGGACCCTTTGGGTTATAGCGAAGGATCTGTTGCTTGTTTGAGGAGATTCTTCACTCTGTTCAGAATGACAACATTCGTATGTCCTATGAATAGAATTTACGTTGTTATATTAGCAAATCTGGCTCTATTTTTCAATCCCCCGCTCATTTGTTCCCAAGTTGAATGTATGACATGGAATTTCGGTTTTAGATTTAAGATGAGGCAAAATATTGTCAATTATCAAATCTAGCATCTCATTTAATACAGGCAGCTCTCGTTTGGAAAATTTGTCTAAAACAAATTCAGCAGTTTCAAAATTATTTTCCTCTTTAAAACTGTTTGAAATACCAATTCTAATCCGTATGAAGTTATCATACTTTATCGAATCAATTATGTTTTGCATCCCTTTGTGGCCTCCGCTTGATCCTTCTTTGCGAATTCTTGCAACCCCAAGAGGTAAATCAACATCATCCATAACTACGATTAAATTATCGGGATCTACTTTATAAAACTTCAAAACAGAAGAAACGGCTTTCCCTGAATCATTCATATAGGTTCTTGGTTTTACGACGATAATCTTTTCGTCCCCGATTTGTATTTCTGCAATATCAGATTCGAATTTTTTCTCGTTATGAAATTGTATGATTTTATCCCCGGAAGCAACTTCTTTATTTTTTATTAATGCATCAACAAACATAAACCCGGCATTATGCCGTGTTCCTTCATATTCCTTCCCCTTGTTTCCTAAACCAACTATGATTTTCATTAAATCAATCCGTTACCTGCCTGCCGGCAGGCAGGTCTGTTTTAAATCCGTTATCCTATTGTTTGTTAAACTATTACATCCCTGGAATATTAAAATTGCCGGCGATCTCTTTCATTTTTTCTGCTGCGTGAGCTTGAGCCCTGGCAATCGCTTGAGAAATTGTATTTTTGA